>ERZ1740060.69-NODE-69-length-97002-cov-5.625300_pt1 | contig 97002 bp, 96 predicted proteins | sample MGYA00581743_ERZ1740060 | MGnify/ENA primary metagenome ERZ1740060 (study PRJEB43018, sample SAMN04849235) | marine metagenome | isolation source: floating plastic debris | place: Pacific Ocean | collected 2008-08-27 | study: EMG produced TPA metagenomics assembly... | reverse complement strand
TCGTTGGAAGAAGGCCGCGTAGCCAGGGGCTGGTACGAGGCCGATGTCTGACACCAGCTTTTCCTCTGACTGGCTCGATTTGCGCGAACCGGCAGACCACGCCGCGCGAGATCGGCATTTGCTGAAGCAAGCCGCTGAGTGTGTAGGTGACGGGAGCGTTGTCCTTGACCTAGGCAGCGGCACTGGATCGACGACCCGAGCATTCAAGGGCCTTTTGCCAGAAGTCACTTGGCGGTTTGTCGACGGGGACCAGGACCTGTTGGACATCGCTGTCGATCGGCACGCAGGCAGTGAGCAGGTCGTCGCTGATCTCCGCGATGTCGATGCCATTCCGCTTGATGGCGTGAGTTTGGTCACGGCGTCAGCTTTGCTGGACCTTATGCCGGAGTCCTGGATTGAAGCCTTGGCGCACCGATTGGAGGCGGAGCGTGTGCCTCTTTATGCGGCGCTGAATTACGATGGCGAGATGGCCTGGACGCCCGCCCTTTCAGAAGACGAGTCCATCACGGCGTCGTTCAACGAGCATCAACGAACCGACAAAGGCATTGGTCTCGCTGCGGGGCCGGGCGCGGCCCAATCTACACGGCGGATATTTGCGCAATTGGGCTTCGACGTTCGCAGCGCCAACAGCCCTTGGAAGCTCGATGTTGATCATCGGGAGTTGCAGGGCCAACTTTTGGCCGGCATTGCCGCGGCTGCCTCGGAGGTTGGAAACGCGGCGGCGACAGGTTGGCTGGCGGCGCGTCGTAAGGCGCTTGACCACTCTTCCGGGCTGGTCGGGCATGCCGACATTTTGGCCGTTCCCACCTGACACGTTGTCAGCAAAGTTACATTGATATCAATGAATTATCAGTAAGTGGTCCCGATGACCCCGATCTTGAAGCAAAAAACACCCAGCCTCAGGGGAATAAAATGCAGCCCATAAGCGTAACCGAAGTGATCTGGAAAAGGATGCTCGCGGTGAAGTCTGGGAAATCGCGTCTCAAGTGCGTTGACTGTTTGCCTGAAGAAAGGGGGGCTTTGGAGCTTTATGGCGCGCTTGCCGAGCCCAGCAACAGCATGCAGATTTTTGCCCAGATCGGTCAATCCATCGACGGACGGGTTGCAACAGTTTCTGAGGACTCTCGTGATGTTTCAGGCCGGGATGGCTTGGCACATCTCCATAGGCTTCGGGCCCTCGCTGATGCGGTTGTGATCGGTGTGAAGACCGCCGTGCAAGACAGCCCTCAACTCACCGTCCGTCTGGCTCAGGGAGACAATCCTGCCCGCGTCGTGATCGACCCGAGAGGGCGTCTGCCAAATGATGCCAGGCTTCTGCAAGACGAAAGCGCAAGGCGCATCGTCATTCAGGCGTGTGACGTATCACGGCCAGCCGGCGTCGAAGTTGTCCGTTTGGAGCGTGGACGCTGGTTTGCTGCGCAGGACGTTGCAGCTGCTTTAGCCGATCTTGGATTTCGAAAAGTTCTGGTTGAGGGAGGCGGCATCACCATTGCGCAATTCTTGGAGGCCGGCCTTCTCGACCGGCTGCACATTGCCATCGCGCCGCTTCTCATCGGCTCTGGGCCACAAGGTCTATCGACGACATCACCCGTGCCATCGTTGGCGCAGGCGCTGCGGCCGGAGACGCACGTCTACAATCTTGGCAGCGACATTCTATTCGACTGTGTCCTTGCCGGTGGTGGTCAGGCAGCAGCGCATTGGGCCGACACTGCCGATCCGATCCGTGCCTATGCCGCGGGTTAACGCAGCGCCGCTGCCTTGAATGCCGAAGTCACTGAAGAGAACAATCATGTCCACCCAAAGCCTGACCCCCAATCGAACCGAACGCGTGAACCGTGCGCGCGGTGACCTGGCCATGGGCATTCCTTGCCTTTTGACCGATGGAGCAACCTGGGGCGTTATCGCAGCGCTCGAAACGGTGGGCGAAGATCGGTTTTATGCTCTGAAGGGACTTCTCGGCACGCCGAAGCTCGTCATTTCTCCCCATCGCGCGCGCGCAGTCATGTCCAATGCTGCAGCAGCCGATCTTGGGAGCGAACCCGTTCGGATCCTTCCGCCCGAAAGCGCCGAGTTTTCCTGGTATCAGCACCTCATCGATCCCCAATTCGATCATAATTCGGGCGTTGTGGGCCCACTCCATGTGTTGCGCAACGGCGACACGACCCTGCATGAGACCGGGTTGAAGCTGGTGAAGTCAGCGCACCTCATTCCAGCTTTTGCCCTTTTCACCATCGATGGTGACGACCCGTTGCTGAATGCTCTCAACTTTGTGCAGTTGGACGCTGAAGAGAGTTTGGCCGAGCTCGCCAATGAGCTGAAGCTTGAACCCGTTGCCGCTGCCCATCTGCCGCTAGACGCTCACACAAACAGCCAACTGCGAGTGTTCCGGGAGCCAGACGGCCAGCGCGAGCACTATGCCCTTGAGATTGGCAGTCCCAGTCGCGCCGCGCCCGTTCTAGCGCGCCTTCACTCAGCCTGTTTCACCGGCGATGTGTTGGGGAGTTTGAAGTGCGATTGCGGCCCGCAATTGCGGGCCGCTCTGGCACACATGGGTGAGGAAGGTTCTGGCGTGCTCTTGTACCTCAACCAGGAGGGTCGAGGAATTGGCCTTGCCAACAAAATGCGGGTCTACGATTTGCAATCTCATGGCTTCGACACGGTTGAGGCAAACCATCAGTTAGGTTTCGACGATGATGAGCGAGACTTCCGGCTTGCCGCTACCATTTTGAAGACGCTTGGATTTGGGAGCGTTCGCTTGCTGACCAATAATCCAGGCAAGGTTGAACGCCTGGAGAGCAGCGGTGTGACAGTGGTTGAACGTTTGCCGCTGCGGGTGGGTCAGACGGCACACAACCAGAATTACCTCTCCACCAAAGCGCTGAAGTCCGGCCACCGCCTATGAGTGTAGAAAGGGCGTCCGCGTTTTGGATCAGCGCTCCCGGAGAGGGTGAGCTGCGGCACGTGGATGTCAGCTGTGGTGATGGCGATGTTCTGATCAGGACCCTGTACTCGGGCATAAGCCGAGGGACAGAGCGGCTGGTGTTCCATGGCCAAGTGCCTGCTAGCGAGCACGAGACCATGCGCTCACCGTTTCAAGAGGGCTCGTTCTCCTACCCGGTAAAGTATGGCTATGCGGCCGTAGGAGAGGTTCAGAACACGCACAGCGAGGGGCAGATCGTGTTCGCGCTCTTCCCCCATCAATCGTGTTTCAGTGTTCCGCAACCAGCGGCCTTTCCCTTGCCGCCAGGGGTGCCGGCCGCAAGAGCGGTGCTTGCGGCAAACATGGAGACGGCACTCAACATTCTTTGGGATGCAGGTGTCGGTCCTGGAGACAAGATCGCGGTGGTCGGTTGCGGCGTGGTCGGTGCGTTGGCCGGCTATTTGGCAGCCCAGATTCCCGGTACCGATGTCAGCCTGATAGACATCGACCCGAGCCGCGCGGCACTGGCTGAAAAACTGGGCTGCGCCTTTTCAAACCCGGACGATGCGACTGGCGACGCAGATGTCGTCATTCATGCCTCGGCAAGCGATGCGGGCTTCGCAAACTCCATCGCGCTTGCCGGAGTGGAGGCTACGATTGTCGAGGCAAGCTGGTATGGCACGAAAGCCACCAAGGCCCCTTTGGGAGGCCGCTTTCATCAACGCCGTCTTCGGATCATTGCCTCGCAAGTTGGGCGCATTCCGGCACAGCGAGCCGCGCGATGGGATTTTTCGCGACGTATGAGAAAAGCCCTGACATTGCTTGAGGACCCACGGCTGGACTCCTTGATTTCTGGAGAGTCAGAGTTATCGAACCTACCGCGAGACTACGCCGCCATTCTTACTGACCCATCTACGCTGTGCCATCGCATTCGCTACACGTAGCAGGGGAAATGATGGTGGTTCGATTGGTCAGCAACTAACCAGGCATACAGTCAATCGACGTAACGTCAGTCAGGATATGATCAGCTCCAATGGCCGCCCCGGTTGGGAACCCTCGTCATCAAGAGGGCCTAGCTAGAGATCCTCAGATAGAAGGCATAGAGCTGCGGCAGGATGGATGCAGGGTCTTCGATGCCGAGTTCGCCAGCGGCGCGATAGGGCCAGTTCGGGTTGCGCAGAAACTCGCGCGCCATTGCGACGAGGTCAGCGCGACCTTCAGCTACGATGGCATTGGCCTGTTCGGGTTCGGTTATCGCCCCAACAGCCATGGTCGGCAGGTCCGTCTGCTGCCGAATTCGGTCGGCATAAGGCACCTGAAAGCCGGGCGCCGGCTTTTGCGCCGCCAGCCTCTGTCCGCTGGGAAGGCCGCCGCCTGAGCAGTCCATTAGATCGACGCCCACCTTCTTTAACTCTGCTGCCAATGCAACCGTGTCCTCCAGTGAGAGGGCGCCGCCTTCGCTGTCGACACAAGACGCTCGGTAAAGAACAGGTGTTCCGGCAGGCACTGATCCCCGAATAGCGCGGGCCACTTCAATGGGCAGACGCATGCGGCCAGCCAGATCGCCGCCATAGGCGTCACTTCGACGGTTGGACCAGGGCGACATGAAGCTGTGCAGTAGATAGCCGTGCGCACCATGGATTTCCACCCCATCGAAGCCAGCAGCCAGGGCACGCCGTGCTCCTGCGGCAAAGGCATCGACCAGGGCTGGAATGTCTTCGGCCTCAATTGCCTTTGGAACCGGCCATCCATCGCGTGCTGGGATGGGCGAAGGCGCCAAGGTCTGCCAGGGTGGTTCGCTCGACTGCGCGTCGAGTGGGCCAGCACCATCCCAAGGGCGTTTTGTTGATGCCTTGGGGCCGGCATGCCCGAGTTGCAGAAAAATTGGTATGCCCTGGCGTTTATACAGCGCGGTGACCTTTGCCCATGCCGCCACCTGATCGTCGCGATAGATGCCCGTGCACCCTGGACTGATGCGACCGTCGGCAGTGACCCCAGTCGACTCGGCAATAGCTCCACCGAGGCCTGAGGTCGCGTAGCGCCCATGATGAGCGATATGCCAATCGTTGGGTGTGCCCTCTTCGGCCTGATACTGGCACATCGGCGCCAGCACGATGCGGTTTGGGAAGGTCACACCGCGCAGGCTGAACGGCGTGAAGAGCGGGGGAAGGGCGGTCATGTCAGAACCTCGTAAGGGCAAATCTGTCCGTCTTGTCCGCGGTGGTAAGGCGGACAGACAGTCGGCTCGATGATAGGGCGCCGAATTTCTCCACACATTCTGGGTCAGCGGGCAGCACCTCTGACCATCGCAAATGGTGCAAGAGAAAGTCACCTAACGCGTTCGCATTTCGAACAAAAGTTGTTATAACGAACATACTGTGTCTTATCCTGTGATGGGTGCCAGCGCGCTTCGCGCCCCTGGGTCGCGCCGAAAAAGTATTGGACAAGGACTGTGTCTAGAGACTTAATTATTTTTACTGACATATAAATCTTTTGCAATGGCCGAGGTGTGCGCCCAGCGATGATGCTGCGTTTGCCGGTGGCAACAAGGAGGTAGAGTCATGAGGTATTGGAGGTCGCAGCTTGCTGCCGCCGTCCTGATCGTCGGGTCGCCCAGCATGGTGCTGGCGGAGGATGTGCTGACCATTGGGGTGCGCGCCGAAGCCGCAAGCATGGATCCGCATTGGACCCAGCTTTCGGGTGACACGCAGGTTCAGGAGCACATTTTCGAGCGTTTGGTTGGCCTGTCGTCGACCTCACAGCCGATCCCTGGTCTCGCGGTTTCCTGGGAACCAATCGACGAAACCACTTGGGAATTCCGGCTGCGCGAAGGTGTCAAATGGCACGACGGCGAGGATTTCACCGCAGAAGATGTCGTGTTCTCCTTTGACCGGCTGCGGGCAGGCGTGTCTGGCGCTCCGGCTTCTCCGGCATTCCAGCTGGAGAAGGGAGGAAAGCAATGGGAAATGGTCGATGACTACACGATCCGCATCACGACCGACGGTCCTTACCCGACCATGGCTGAGGATTTGGCGATGCTGCCGATCATTGCCGAACACGCTGCAACGGGCGCCGAGCCTTCGGTGGACTTCAACAGCGGCGCGGCTGCCATCGGCACCGGGCCTTACATGTTCAGCGAGTACACACCTGGTAGCCAGATTGTTGTAACGCGGTTCGACGATTACTGGGGCGGGGAACCGCACTGGGACAGCGTCGTTTTCCGCCCGGTGGGACAGGATTCGGCCCGCCTTGCAGCGTTGCTCAATGGCGATGTCGACATGATCAATTACCCGCCGACGGTCGATCTGCCGCAATTGGAATCCGACCCGGACTTCACGGTTTCGAGCATCGCTTCTGACCGGCTGATCTACATCATTCCTGGTAACAAGCATGTGGAGCCCTTCATTACGGACGCCAATGGCGAAGTGATGGTGCCCAACCCCCTGCGCGACTGGCGGGTGCGCCGTGCTCTCAGCCTGTCCATCAATCGTGATGCGATCCGTGATCGGATCATGGGCGGTGCTTCGCTGCCTACCAGGAACATCGTACCACCTGGCTTTTTCGGTTTTGTCGATGAACTGGAGGCTGATCCCTACGACCCAGAGCAGGCGCAGGCTCTTTTGGCCGAAGCCGGCTACGGCGATGGCTTCAACATTACGCTTCATGGCCCCAATGATCGTTACATCAACGATGCACGCATCTTGGAGGCTGTGGCTCAGATGTGGTCGCGGGTTGGCGTCACCACCGAAGTCGATGCGATGCCGCGGAACATTTTCTTCTCGCGTTTGATCCGCGGGGATGAGCTTTCAATGCCTGGTTTCGACGTACCTGAGTTCTCAATTGCGTTGACTGGCTGGGGCACCGTAGCAGGCGAAGCAACCTATACGGTTAGCGGCACGCTGGAGACCTACAACGCTGCAACTGGTGGCGGAAATGGCAACTTCGGTCGCTATTCGAATGCCGAAGTTGACGCTCGTTCGGTGTTGGCCAAGCAAACAATCGATAACGACGTGCGTCGCGAGATACTGGAAGAGGCGATCACCGTCGGTATGGATGACTATGCTTACATTCCGATCCACTTCCAGGTGAACCAGTGGGGTATGCGCTCAGATCTGCTGCATGATCCGCGGACCAATGAGCGCACTCGCGCCATGGATGTGACGCGGGTCGAGTAAGACCAGCATCTTGAAGGTTGCCTCCGCCCGGCTCGCGCTGGGCGGGGAGTTCCACACTGTAGTTACTACCAAGAACGAACCATCCCGGCCAAAGGGCTTGTGATGCAGATCGTTTCTCATTCCGGCATGCGTCAGCAATACCGCATATGCCGTTTCCTGCCAGCTGCTTAGCCTGCTCCACGACAAACGGGTCCGTGCATATGACCGAGTTCATTGTCAAACGTCATCTGCAAGCGCTGCTGGTGCTGGTTGTGATGACGTTGCTGGTGTTCTTCGGCGTGAATGTGATCGGCAACCCGGTCTACATCTTTGCCTCATCGGAATGCGATCAGCCCTGTCTGGATGCGATCATCAAGGACCTGGGCTTAGACCTTCCGATCTGGGAGCAATACCTGGTGTTCGTCGGCAACCTGCTGGAGGGCGACTTAGGCAACTCCTTCACCCATGGCGTGCCGGCCATGTCACTGATCTTGGAACGTCTGCCGGCCACTTTGGAACTCGCTTTCTGTGCGCTCGTGATCGCACTTTTTGTCGGCCTGCCGCTGGGTGTGGCTGCAGGCCTGCGCCCGAACGCTTTTTCATCGAAGATCATCATGGGGTTTTCGATGCTGGCCTTTTCGGTGCCGATCTTTTGGATCGGCCTCATCATGATCATTGTCTTTTCCGTGACGCTGGGCTGGATGCCGGCAGTCGGGCGCGGTGACACGGTGAGTGTGTTTGGCGTTGATCTCAGCCTTTTTACGCTTGATGGTCTGCACCATCTGGCAATGCCGGCCATCACCTTATCGTTGATCATGATGGCAATGGTCATCCGACTGACCCGCGCTGGAATGCGCGAAGTGTTGTTCGCCGACTACATCAAGTTCGCTCGCGCCAACGGAATCCGCGAGAGGCGCATCCTCGGGTTCCATGTGATGCGCAACATCCTGATTCCCATTGTCACCGTCCTCGGCATGGAGTTCGGCGGCGTGATTGCCTTTGCCGTGGTGGTTGAATCCATCTTCTCGTGGCCGGGCGTAGGCAAGATGCTGATTGACGCGATCGCCGTGCTCGATCGGCCGCTGATCGTTGCCTACCTGCTCTTTGTCGTGATCATGTTTGTTCTGCTGAACCTGGTCATCGACATTCTTTACTCCCTGCTGGATCCGCGTGTCCGCTTGGGCGGGAACTCCTCATGAGCGGCGCGGCACTGACAGGTCCGGCTCCGGGCGTTTGGCGGGTCTTTTTGCGGTCACCTTCGGCCGTGGTAGCGTTGATCGTGTTCTCCGGCTTCTGCGCGATCGCGCTCTTGGCTCCCTGGATCACATTGCAGAATCCTTATGATCTCGCGCAGGTCGATATCATGGACTCGCTGCTGCCTCCTGGGTCCGAAAGCTGGACCGGCATGCCCTACTATCTAGGGACCGATGGGCAAGGCCGCGACATGCTCTCAGCGATGATTTACGGTATCCGCATCTCATTGCTGGTCGGCGTCGTGTCTGGCCTTATTGCGCTCTTGGTCGGAACCATTGTCGGGTTGGTGGCAGCCTATCGCGGTGGCTGGGTTGATAACCTTTTGATGCGGATCGTCGATCTGCAGCTAAGCTTTCCCACCATTCTGGTAGCTTTGATCCTGGTGGTGATCCTAGGACGCGGGGTCGATAAGATCATCTTCGCGCTGGTGGTCGTGCAATGGGCCTACTTCGCCCGCACCGTGCGAGGTGTGGCGCTGGTGGAGAGCGCCCGCGAATATGTTGATGCTGCCCGTGGCCTTAAGCTGGGGCACCTTCGCATCCTTTTCCTTCACATTCTGCCCAACTGCCTGCCAACAATGCTTGTGGTTGCGACGATGCAGATGGCGGCTGCGATCTCGCTCGAAGCGACACTTAGCTTTCTTGGTCTCGGCCTGCCGCCGACACGGCCATCGCTTGGCCTGCTGATCGCCAATGGCTTTGATTACCTGCAATCGGGGCGTTACTGGATCAGCGTGCTGCCCGGTCTGGTGCTTCTGGCCATCATCGTTAGCGCCAATGTCCTGGGTGACAGGTTGCGCGATACTTTGAACCCGCATCTGTCATGACAGCGTCCTCCATATCCATACCTGCGGTTCTCGACATCGAGAACTTGAACACCTCCTTCATGTTGCCAGGCGGCGAGTTGAAGGTGCTGCGCGATGTCAGCTTTTCGGTGGCGCGTGGCGAAATCCTCGGCCTGGTCGGAGAGTCCGGCTCGGGCAAGTCGATAACCGGGTTTTCAATCAATGGGTTGCTTAGCCCACCAGGGCGCGTTGTGTCTGGCTCGATCCGCCTGAATGGAGAAGAGATCATCGGGCTGCCGCCGGCAGCTATGCGCAAGCTGCGCGGGGCGAAGATCGCCATGGTGTTCCAAGACCCCATGATGACCCTGAACCCGGTTTTGAAGATCCGCGTTCAGATGAGTGATGCGCTTCGCGCTCACAAGCGGCTGGGGCGCAGTGATGTCCGCTCCCGAAGCATTGCAGCGCTGGAAGAGGTAGGTATCCCGTCTCCCGAAGATCGCTTGGATGCCTATCCGCACCAGCTTTCTGGAGGCATGCGCCAGCGCGTGGCGATCGCAATCGCGATGCTTCATGAGCCTGACCTCATCATCATGGATGAACCAACCACGGCCCTCGACGTCACCATCCAGGGGCAGATCCTGGCGCTGGTGCAACGGTTATGCCGGGAACGCGGCACGGCACTGATCTGGATTACCCATGATCTGGCCGTGGTGGCTGGGATCGCTGATCGCCTCATGGTGATGTACGCCGGCCGTATTGTTGAAGAAGGCCCTGTCGATACTGTCCTCGACACGCCTGCACACCCATATACGCGTGGCTTGATCGACAGCGTTCCTACGAGGGGCATGCGCGGCCAGCGCCTAAAACAAATTCCTGGGCGAATGCCGGCCCTTGTTGATTTGCCCGAGGGTTGCGCCTTTCAGCCCCGCTGCCCGTCTGCGACCGACGCCTGCAAGACGCCGCCCATCTATCAGGCGTTTTTGCAAGGCCACAGCGTTCGCTGCCGTCATCCCATTTCTGAGGTGCCGTTGCGGGAGGCCTCAGGATGAGCTCGCCTATCTTGAAAGTGAGCAATGTCTCGCGGCGCTTTGGCGAGAAGAGCGACATCATAGCTCGCCTGCTGGCGCGTTTGGGCTTGATCCGACCGAAACCGGTCGTGACGGCCGTCGACGATGTCTCGTTCACCCTCGAACGCGGAAGAGTGCTGGGCGTGGTCGGTGAGTCCGGCTGTGGGAAGTCGACACTGGGCCGCATGATCGCTGGTTTGTTGCCGCCCTCTGAAGGCGAGATCACGCTGGATCAGGGTGATGGGCAGCATCGCGCGATGCCGATGCAAATGATCTTTCAGGATCCGTTCTCATCTCTCAATCCTCGCAAACGGGTGCGCGAACTGGTGTGTGAGGCACCGCGTGTCCACCGGATCGTCGAGCATGGCGAACTACAAGCTTACGTTGAGCAGCTAATGGAGCGTTGCGGGATCGATCCTTCGGTCCGTGACCGGTATGCCCACCAGTTCTCCGGCGGCCAGCGCCAGCGCATCGGAATCGCGCGCGCCCTGGCGGTCGAGCCGGAAGTCCTGGTCGCTGATGAAGCGGTAAGCGCACTCGACGTTTCGGTTCAGGCCCAGAGCATCAACCTGTTTCTGGATCTGCGGGACGTGTTTGGGCTGACTTATGTTTTCATATCGCACGATCTGGGCGTCATTGAGCATATCGCCGACACGATCCTCGTCATGTATCTGGGCCGGGTGGTCGAGCGTGGGCCTGCTGAAGATGTGTTCGCCCGGCCAATGCATCCCTACACGCGCGCCTTGATAGACGGCGTCCCCCGGCTTGACCGGCGGCGCGTGACCTATGAGCCCATAAAGGGCGATATCCCGTCGCCGATCGACCCGCCTCCAGGGTGTCACTTTCATCCCCGCTGCCCCTTTGCTCAGCCGCAGTGCCGAGAAGAGCGCCCGGAAACCCGCCAGGTGGAGGGTCGACTCGTCGCCTGCCATTTGGCCGAAGACATCAATCAACATAAGGAGCCATCTGCATGGCAAGTTACGCCGAGCGCCTGACCCGATTCTTAAGCAGCCTGACCGATCAAGCCGATCTCGTCTTCTTCCCGATGGGAACCGATCTGGATTACCTGACCGGGATTCATCGCGACATTCCCAACTACGGTCGTAACCTGCATCCGGGCATGTGGCTTGAGGGCGCCTGGATCGCCCCAGGCAAGGATCCCATCCTGACGCTGCCGCGGATGACAGCCGAGTTTGGGGCGCCCGAAGGGCTTGATACGCTGGATGTTCGCGTTCTGGGTGATTGGGACGATCCGGCGCAACTTGTGTCCGGTATCCTAAGCGAGCTGGGTGTTGGTGACGCACCGCGCATCGCTGTTAGCGACAATGCGGAGGCAGAGACTCTCATTGAGCTGCAAAGCCTGCGTCCAGGCGTGCGCTTCCTGTCGGGCACCGAACTCTTGCGGCCACAGCGGGTAATCAAAGACGCTAAGGAGATTGAGAAGCTGCGTCGGGCGGGCGCAATAACAGAGGCTGCATTTGCCGCCACTGTGAAGCAGATGAAGATCGGTATGACCGAACTGGATGTGCTGTCTGAAGTCGATCATCAGATGAAGGCACATGGTTCTTTGGGACCGTCTTTCACGACCTCAATGTACAATACCGGTCCCAACATCACGCTTGAGTTTGGCAACAAACTGAAGTCTTGGCCGCGCAAACTGGAGCCGCCGACCAGCGTGCTCTTTGATTTCGGAGCTGTATTGGATGGCATGTGCTACGATTTTGGTCGCACGGCCTGTATGGGTGAGCCCTCAGCCGAACAGATCAAGGTGCACGGGCTGATCATGGAAAGCCAAGCGGCCGGCATCGCGGCACTCAAGGCTGGTGCGGTCACTTGCGAGGAAGTCGATAAGGCAGCGCGCGATGTGCTGGAGGAAGCGGGCTATGGCGAGGCGTTCCGCCACCGCTTGGGCCACGGCATTGGCTGGGATGTCCATGAGCCGCCCTTTCTGACCAATGGCGACAAGACACTGGTCCAGGAAGGCATGATCTTCACCATCGAACCGTCAATCTTCCGCGATGGGGGCACGAGCGCCCGCGTTGAGGATTGTGTTGTGGCGCGTCCAGACGGTGGGGAGGCACTGACCCGTGGCTTCCAGGATTTGATCGTGATCGCCTAAATACGTGTTGGCTGATCGAAAGAAAGCTCATCCGGGCCCGGGGAACTCGCGGCCCGGCCAAGCCTACCCTGAACCAACGCTAACCTTCCGATAGGGTTGGTCCATTACGGAGTAACGATGCGAAAAACTGCTCCACAGGCGGACATGGCAGCTGAGGCGTTCCGGATCGGTCCGCCTATGCGGGCTTCTCGTCAGAAGGCTGGTATGACCCTGCAGGATGTGGCGCGTTTGGCGGGTGTTTCTATCGGCTATCTCAGTCTGATTGAACGTGACCAGGCCACGCCCACACTGACGACGCTCGATCGTATCGCGCAGGCCTTGGGGGTCGGGTTGGACAGGTTTGTCGTCCGCCCACAGCCGGTCGAATGCGTGACCCGTGCCGTCGAGCGGCAGCGGTTTCACGTTGGCTCCGACCTGCTGGGCTATGAAAGGGTAAGCGCGCAGTTCCCCGGGTCGGAACTCTCCAGCTATGTGTTGACCTTTGCTCCGGGCTATCGTGCCGAAGAGGTAGATCACGCAGGCGAAGAGCATGTCTATATTCTTTCAGGTGCCTTGGAGCTTCGACTGGATGGCAAGGTGCTTCGTCTATCGGCCGGCGACAGCGTGCATTACCAATCGACCCGATCTCATGCGTTGGCCAACCCATACGAAACGGTTGCCCAGGTGCTTTGGACAGGCACGCACGACATCTTTGCCCCGCGTGCCGAGGCGAAAGCCAATGGGCCGGCTGGGGGTCTGTAACTTCGCCACACATCCTGCTCGACACCCCCACCACTACACGACGATAGGATGGCGAAGGCCATGATCACGTTTTTCTACAGCATGGCGCCGAACCCCATGAAGGTCGCGTTGTTTCTTGAGGAGTCCGGGCTCGACTACAGGGCTGTCCCTGTCGACACCAAAAAGGCTGAACAGCACACGGACGTCTTCAAGGCCATGAACCCGAATGCGAAGTTGCCGGTGATCAAAGACGGCGAGACCGTTGTTTTCGATAGCAACGCGATCCTGCTCTACCTTGCCGATAAGACCGGCAAATTCCTGCCTGCACCTGACCAGCGCGGCGCTTTGCTATCTTGGCTGATGTTCGTCGCTTCGGGGTTGGGCCCGTTTTCCGGCCAGGCTGTGCACTTTCGCAATTTCTCGCCTGAGAAAAATCCCTATGGCCTCAAGCGCTATGATTATGAGGCGCGCCGGCACTGGCAGATCGTGGAGGATCAGCTTGCGCGCGGGCCTTACTTGTTGGGCGACGTCTACACGATCATCGACATGGCCGTCTGGGGTTGGGGCGATCGGCTGACTTACATGCTGGGTGACGATGACATTATGCGCAGCTATCCGAACCTTGATCGCCTGATGAAAGAAATCGACGCGCGCCCGGCCGGTCAACGGGCACGTGGCTTGAAGGACCTCCACGCCTTCCAGCAGACGATGGATGACGTCGCTCGCCGATCACTCTACCCGCAGCTTTACGCGCCCGATCCTGTTTGACGCGCAGCTCTGGGGCGCTGGCCAACTCTGTCCTGGTTTGCGCTACAAACATCCCATCAAACCTGTCGCCCTGGTGCCGGAAGACCCCAAGATCGGACGGTATGGCACGTTGTCATGCTTCCTCGATGTTGGATGGTTTTGCCCGTCGCGGGTGCAAGGTGTCCTTCCGGCTTTAGCGCTTAAACAGTTTGGGATCGGACTTGGCTGTCGTGAATGTTCCGCGACCGAGGGCATAAACAGTGCCTTGTTCGTCTCTTATGGTGACGTCGGCCACACCGATGGTGCTCCCAACACGGCGGGCCTCACCATCGGCGTAGAGATCGCACTTGGCCGGGCTTTTCAGATAATCGACACGCAGGTTCGCCGTGGGTGTCGGATGCCCTTGAAGTACAGAGCATGCCATTGCGCCGGCAACATCGACCAGACTGGCGATGACGCCGCCATGGTAGCTGCCCTGCTTTTTGAAGATTGTATAGGTGGGCTTGAAGGGCAGATGAAGCGTCACTTTGCCGGCTGGGTCTGCCGCAATTGGCTTGACCTCCAAGACCTTGTGAAACTCGGCGATCGCAATCAGCTGAGATAGCTCTTCAAGGGTCATGTCACACTCCAAACACCTGATTGGGCAGCCAAAGGACGATGGACGGGAATCCCAATAGGCAAGCCATCACAAACACTTCGGCGACTAGAAACCAGACCACGCCACGAAAAATGGTTGGCAGGCTGATCTGGTCTGGGGCCACTGACTTGGCGGCAAAAACATTCAGACCCACAGGCGGCGTGATGAGGCCGATCTCTATGTATTTGACGATAATGATGCCCAGCCAGATGAGGTCAAAATCCAAGCGCTCAAACACCGGCAGCAAAACCGCGACGGAGAGCAGCATCACGCCAAAGGTGTCAAGAACCATCCCGAGCAGCACAAAAAGAAGGGATGCGCCCAGGATCAAAACCAATGGCGAAACGGCCCAGGCCTCGACCAGGTCGGCCAGGGCGAAAGGTAGCCCGGTGAGCGCCATGGTGCGCGTCAGCATGAAGGCTCCGATGGCAACAAACAAAATGGAGGCGGTTTGCCGCGCGGCGTCTGCAAAAGCAGCGGCGAGGTCCCGCCATTGGAAATCTTTACGGGGCAGGGCAATTAATATTGCCGCAACGGTGCCAACGGCTCCAGCTTGCCCTGGCGAAAACAGCCCGCTGTAAATCCCACCGAGAATGATGATAGCGATGATGGGCAGAGCTACCACGCCCCAATCTGCGGTTTCATCTTCCAGATCATCGGCCGGTGGTTGACGCGATTTCCTTGGTGCAAGTGCCAGATTAAAGTGACAGCGAAGGGCGATCATCAGGGCATAGGCAAAAGCGGTCAGCAGGCCAGGAACGATGCCAGCCAGGAAGAGCCGGGCAACAGATTGCTCGGCCAGAATGCCGTAAACGATCAAAGGGATTGATGGTGGTATGAGTGCTGCCAGCGTGCCAGCACAGGCCGTGACAGCTGTCGCTAGCGCCGGGTCATAGCCCGCGCGCAGCATTTGCGGTGTTGCCAATCGGCCAATCGCAACGGTCGTTGCCAGGCTTGAGCCGGATGCTGCCCCGAATGCTGCGCCGGCAAAGTTTGTTGCAATCGCCAACCCGCCGGGCAAGCCGCTCAATAACCGACCAGCGAGCTGAAAGAGCCCTTCGGCCATACCGGCTCGAACAATGACCGCGCCCATGACCAGGAAGAGGGGGACTGCTGCAAACTCCCAACTGGCGGCAAACTCGTAAGGAACCCGCGTCATGAGACTGACCGCTGCCGGCATCGGCAGGAGAACCGCTGCGCCCAGAAAAGCTGACAGCCCGAGTGCCAGACCAACCGGTACACGCAAAAAGATCAGCGTTAGCACCGCAACCAAGACGGCGATGCCCGTTTCCAGCTGCGAAAGCTCCGGCATCACGGGCGCATGGCGCGCACAGCCGCCGACAGTGCAAGAAAGGCAAAGGCAAATGGTAGGATGAGCTTGCCAGGCCAACTCGCCACCGCGAACGTGCCAAGCTCGATACGCTCCCCGATCATCATTGCCCGAAGCGCTTGCTCGCCGGTGTGCCAGGCGAGCCAGAGCGCGGCGACGAGCACCAGCGCCTGCACCAACCGGTCGAGCATTGCATTGATCCGGTCAGGCAAGATGATGCTAACCAGATCGACGCGAATTTCTTCCCGGCGGTCCTGTACGGCGGCAAGAGCGCCGAACACCACAAAGGGCATATAGATCTCCGAAACGATCTCGCTCGTTCCGCGCAGTGGCAGGTCAATCAACGCCTGTAAGGCGACGTCGATGGAAATGTGAGCGACCATCAAGCAAAGGGCGAGGGCGCCCAGAGCCTCGCCGAAACTAAAGATCAATCGAGCCTGTTGCGACGGCTTACTCAAGTCTTGGCCTCAATGATGACAAGCGTGTCAGCTGCACCTGATTGTTCGATCAAGAGACCGCCTTGCACGTCACGCGCCGCAACGCCGACATTGCCGATGGCCGAACGCGCCGCCTGCAGGTCTGGTGTCTCCAAGCGCATGCCAATAAGTCCGGGTGACGGCGCTTCCAATTCAAACTGCCTGGCAAAGCCCTGTGGCGTATGGATTTCTAAATCGACCGTGTTCAGCTTAATGGTGACAGGATCGCGCCCTGATGTCTTGGTTTGCCACATGGTTTCATAGTGAATGGCAGCTTCATCGGGATCATTGTGGACTGCAATCACACCCTTCAGTCGAGTCACGCTGTTGGTATGGTTGGTGAAGTCAGGTCGGACATAATGGTGTGGCGTCTTGTGCTGGCAGTAATTCCAATAAAACGGCGACTGATCGAGATCTGGAATGGCAACCGAGAATGCCGGCGTGATGACTTCGCCGGACGGCAGATGCCAGTCTCGCTGGAGATCAAGGACTGAGCCAAGGCGCATGCCACTGGCCACCAACCTTGCGCGGACGGCACGCGCATCGCTCGCGCAAAGAACGGTGGAAACGGGCCCGAAAGGTCGTGACAGTAAATCTGGCATAGGTGGCGGAGCAGTGTTGGCGTCCGTTAGGCCCATCAGCTCAATATAGTTGCAGACACCGTCACTGGCCGCCGTGTCTGGGAAGCAAACAAGCCGATTTTCAAGGCCCGGCATCGCGCTCAGCGGCGTCACCGTGAAGCCCAGTGCTTCGAACATCTCACCGGCTCTTTGGGCATTGGGCACATTGATCATCAGGTGATCGATGTCGAGAAGTCTGTCGGTCAAGCGGTCTCTGCCTCTTCTATTTGCAGACCAAGGCGACGAACCTGGTCGGCATTGCTCTGGATGTGTGGATCAAGCCTGACCGACAACGCGCCACCTGCACGGGCCCTCACGGTCACTTGAATGTCGTCTTCAACGACTTCCAAAACCGCTAGGCGCGCCGCCTCGCGACGCAAAGCCGGCTTGTCTGGCTTGCCGACCGTCGTCAGCGGCAGGTGTGTGATCACGAACGCGTTCTGAGGACGTGCCACGGGATCAGCAATGGTTGGATTGATTGCTTCTCGCAGTGAATCTGCGTCCAGTTTCCGACCCGCGTGTCCGGCCACAAAGACCACAGGCACTTCGCCGACCCGCGCATGAGGCTTGCCTACGGCTATGGCGGCTGTGACATCTGGATGAGCAAGGTAGGCGGCTTCGATGATTCCGGGATCGATGTTGTGACCACCGCGCAAGATCATGTCTTTCGCTCGCCCGGTGATGGTGAGATATCCGTCTTTGTCGAATGATCCCAAATCGCCGGTATCAAGCCAACGAAACCCGTCCGGCCCGTCCACCAAGCCATCACTGTCTATGCCCAGGTAGCCTGCAAAAACACCGGGAGAACGCGCAAGAATCAAACCGGTTTGCCCGGTTGGAAGGCGTCCGTATGTGCTCTGGTCAACGCTGCAAAGATCGCAAAAGGGCAGGCGTGGGCCAACAGAGCCAACCCTTGGCTCGCCATCTGGCGGCGTGAAGGACATAACCAAGGTTGCTTCCGTCATTCCCCAAGCCTCTTTGACCTCCAGTCCTGTGTGATCGGTGAAGGCCTCATGCTGGACCGTTGGCAGGGCGGCAGCTTACGATACCCAATGTCTGACGCCGCAGAAGGGTGCCGCTTCGGTTGAGCCCAACACGTCGATGGCAATTGTGGGTGGGGCGAAGAGAATGGTCGCTGCCTCACGGTTGGCAACCTGCGGAAACGCCACCCGCATCGCCGGATCTCGAAAGCCGTCTTTGCCCATCTGGACTATTCGGCTGCCGGCGCAGATTGGTGCCAAGCCGCCGAACACCAGGCCGCCAACATGGAAAAGCGGCATGCCGCACGGGATGACGTCGCCTTGCCGCATGCCTCCACCGAAGGCAGCGAGAAACGCCATGAAGGCTAGGTTGGCATGGGACAGCTGCGCAATTTTCGGGGCGCCCGTGGTTCCGCCGGTATGCACATAGGCAGCGATGTCGTTCGGCTTGGGATCTGAGGCTATGCCGGCTTGTGCCCAGCCTGCAAAAAGCCTGGCGATATCAAGCGCGTTGTCAGGCACATTCAGAACAGTCAGTTCGGCGCAGGACCGCTTGATCTGCGCGATCTGGTTCATGTCCGCATTATGAGGACACAGAAGCACATCGGCATGCGCGCGCGACAGCATCTGGCCGATTGCATCAGGCGCCAGCATGGGGTTGATCGGCATGTAGACGCCGGCTTGCATCGCGCCAAAAGCAAGTGGCAACGTCGCCGGTAAGGCTGGCAAGATGCTGGCAACAACAGGCTGATCGGACAGTGTCGCAAAACAGAGCGATGCCGCCTCGCTTAGGGTGCGAAGCGTTGCAAAGGAGGTGTCTATCGGCTCGGCATCCGGCGTCGCCAGGAATCGATGGGCGAGGGCTTCACCGCAACGGCTTACGGCGATTTCAATAACCTCCGGGACGGTTTCACCGCGCAGCCAGTGCTGGAGTGGCTGCGCTTCGACACGTTCTACGGTCACTAGACCTTCATGATCTGGCCAGTCCGGCCAGCTCATCGGGAAGCATCCTCTGCCGTGATGACAATTTTTCCAAACACCGTGCGTTCTTCGAGCATGCTTATGCCCTCAGCAGCGCGTGAGAGTGGTAAGACGGCACCGATGTGCGGCTTCAAGGCACCTGATGCGACCTGATTAAGGCAGGTGACGATGTCATCGCGTGAAAACCCGGTCGAACCACGAATGTCCATTTCGGCCATGAAGATGTAGCGAATGTCGGTCTGTGGATCATAGCCAGCTGTCGCGCCGCAGGTGAGCAGACGCCCATGGCGCTTCACCGATTTTAGTGAAGGTACCCATGTGTCGCCGCCGGTGAAGTTGACGACGACATCAAATCCACCGCCGCGAAACAGAGAACCCGTGACCCGCTTGGCGTAGGCGTCGATGTCTTCCGTGCTGTAATTAAACGCTGCGTCTGCACCCAGCGCGATAAGCCGATCGCACTTGTCTTTGGAGCCGGCGCCGACGGTGACCTTTGCGCCCAAGCCCTTTGCGATCAGCAGAGCGGCGGTGCCGACGCCGCCACTTGCGCCGAGAATGAGGACGTGATCGTCAGCGGTCACCGCGCCGCGAGTCACCAACATCCGCCAAGCCGTTCCATAGGCGACTGGCAAAGCGGCGGCATCCTGATCGCTAACGCCATCTGGAATGGGGATTAACTGCTTGGCCCTTGCAGTGACATACTCTGCCAGCGCCCCTGGTCTGGTTTCGCCCAACATCTCAAAGTGGCCGGTCTGGTCATCAATGTGGGCGGGGTTGACCAAGGCACGGTCGCCGATTGAGAGGCGCTCAAGCGAGCCATTGCTGGCAACGATTTCGCCCACACAGTCGCCGCCCGTCACCATGGGGAAGGGGACACGAATGCCCGGCATGCCGTTACGTGTGAAGACATCAAGATAGTTGAGAGACGCCGCGCGCACACGCAGCAACACCCAACCGGGTTCTGGTTCTGGCGTTGGTAGCTCTCCCCAAACCATTACGTCTGGGCCGCCATGTTTTTCGAAGTAGAGCGCTTTCATTGGAGTCTTTCCAGACGGTCGAGCGCGGTTTCGACATGCGCTGCTACCCCGTCGATCAGCCGCGGGTCTGCTGGCCGGTCAGCCATCAGCAAGGGGAGTTCAGTGCAAGCAAGCAGAACCCTGTCTGCGCCTTGGCCAATGACATCGTCGATTGCCCCATCGAGCGATTGATGGCTCTTGGTCGAGATGGAGCCGTGTGTGAGATCGCCGAGGATCACATCGTCAAGGTCATTTGCCGCTTTGGGGCCTGCCTGCAGAACACTCAGTCCCCGGTCGCGTAGGCGTCCCTTAATGATGCCTGCGTCCAGCATGAAGCGGGTGCCCAGTAATCCAACCTTGTGCCCAGCTGACACTTGGTCCGCCAAAGCATCGCCGGCATGGACCAAAGGAACAGAGAGTGCTGTTTCAACCATTTGTGCGGCACTGTGGCCGGTGAAGGCCGTGATCATGATTAGGTCCGCCCCCGCATCCACGCAGTGATTGGCGGCCGCTAGAATTCTGCCATTCACCTCATCCCAATCGCCCGCTTGCGCGGCCGCCAACACATCAGCAAAGCGCAGTGTGAAAAGTACCGTTTCGACGGTCGCCCCCGCGCCATAGCGCAGTTCTGCTTCCTTATTGATGCGCTGGTAGTACAGCGCGCTGGCGTGCCAACTTAGTCCGCCGACCAGGCCGAGAATGGGCATGTCAGGTACTCGTTGTGCGGTCGTTTAGAAGTCGTACTGAGAGAAGATGCGCTCCTCGGCGATCCGCGCAAAGGCGTCCGGGTCACCATCAAACTGCGGAAGCAGATCCTCATGCCAGACACGGAAGACTTCAACGATTTGGTCGATCAGCTCTTCGCCGTTTTCGATACCGCGGTCTGCGGCCAACGCCTTCAAAGCGGCTGGCTCGCCTGATTGGAACACCCCCCAAGCAGCAAGCAGGGCATCGTCACCGGGCGCGAAAGCTATGCGATCTTCCAGATCCGATCTCACGGCGACATCGGGAGCAACATAAGCGTCGGCCACATAATCCCAGAGCATCTGTGGCATAAGATCAACCATCGCCTGACGGTCGTCGGCGTCAATGCCATCCCAAGTGGCCTGGTTGAAGGCCATCGGCACCGCACCGGCGATGATGCCTTGTGGCATTTCGATGACGCTCGTGACGGTGTCTTCCAGTCCGTAGCTTCTGATCCAGGATGTTCCAACGAGTGTGCAGTCGGTTTGTCCAAGCTGGAGGCCTGTCAAGATATCCGAGATGGAGGTGCGAACGGGCGTCATTCCGATCTGTTCAGCCCAACGCATCTCCGGCTGGCCAATGGTCGATACGCGCCGCCCTTCGAGGTCGGCCAGTGTTTCAGCGGGCTCGGTGCACTGCATGGTCAGTGGTGTTGCCGACTGCATAAGCAGGGGCACAATGCCAAGGGCGCGCATGTCTTCGCGGCACTCTTCGCAGACCACGAAGAAGGCCTCATTGAGCGCACCAATGGTTGCATAAGGGTCGGTGCCTAGACCGGTGATCTGCGACATCATGGATGCGGCCGGCAGCTCTGCCGGGTGAAACTGCGTGATGAAGAAGCCTGAGCCAACAACGCCATCCTGAATGCTTTGTAGGGCGCCAGGAATGGAGACCAGTTGTCCCCCCAGCAGCGGCGTGAAGGAAACATCTCCGTCGGTCGCCGTTTCAATGCGCTCCATCATTGGAAGCACGCCAAATCGATTAGCGCCTGATCGTTCAGGCACGCCCGAGCCGTAGGTGATGTTTTGCGCAAACGCGCCGAAACTGACCAAGCAACCGGCGACGACCAGCGCTCCTGTCGACAAAAGTTTGGTCATGGTTCTGTCTCCCTCGGGTTGGACTGGGCGCAAGCGCCTGCCTTTGGGAATAGTGCACCATCAACGCACTTGGCGTGTCAACTATGTTGACAATAAATCAGCCAAAGCTATTTTCTTTATTAAAATCAAGCCCGTCGACGGCGCCATCCAATCAGCGGCTGATGTTGTTGGGCATCGACCGTGCGCAAAAGCAAGGCGCGAAGGGTCTCACGTTCGTGAGGACCGAGGGCCGCAAAAAAGGTTTCCTCAGCCGCTCGAAGGGCGAGAACGCCGTGCTTAAGGAGCTGTTTGCCGGCGTCGGTTGCGTAGCCCTGACGTCCATAGTCGCCTCGCCATTCCACGTATCCCCATTGCTCAAACACAGCCACAAGCTTGCTCATGGCCTGCTTGGAGATACCCGCTCGTTCTGCCATGTCCGTCAGCGTTGACCCTTCCATGCGCATTGTGCGCAAGACATGCGTATGGGCTGCCCTTAGGTCCGGGTATCCAGCCTCGTGGAGGTATTGCAAAGCAAGCTTGTCAAAGCCGACATGAACTTCATCCAGGAGCTTGCCAAGATTGGTCCGCCTCAGCTCTTCAAGAGCATCATCTGAAGGAAGTGCTTGGTCTGTCACGTCATTTGTGAGTGCATCGGTCATCACCTTGCCTATAGCGCCGTTGCTAAGATGAGGAAAGTGCGGTCGCTAGGTTGCAGGTGCGACCAAGGCCGCCAAGACTGAGGCTGCGACGGGGATCAATCGATCGTTAAAGTCGTAGGCCGGATTGTGAACCATCGCCTGATGGTCATCATCATGTTGTCCTAGCAGGACATAAGCGCCCGGTCGTTCTTGGAGCATAAAGGCAAAGTCTTCGGCGGCCAAAAGCGGCTTGAAGTCATCATCCAACGCATCCGTGCCCATGGCGCGCTCGACAGCGCAGCGCAACTTGTGTGTCGCTTCTGCTTCATTGAAGAGCACGGGAAACTTCCGCTCATAACTCACATCGACGGAAAGCCCGCGTGTCTTCGAAACACCTTCGCACACGCGTGATAGGGCCGCCTGCAAGACGGTTTGTGCATTGTCATCCAACGTCCGAACCGTGCCAGCGATCCACGCGTCTTCTGGGATGACGTTGTGTGTTGTCCCGCCATGTATCTGCGTGACCGACAGGACTGCTGCGATGTGTGGATCGACCTCGCGTGCCGGCAGCCCCTGCAAAGAGACACAGGCTTCTGACGCTGCGAAAACGGAATCTGTTGAAAGGTGCGGCATGGCCGCGTGTCCACCCTTGCCTGAGAACGTCACCTTGAACTCATCAAAGGACGCCATGGACGGGCCAGGTTGCAGCGCTGCCTTGCCAAGGGGGAGCAGCGGCATGTTGTGAAAGCCGTAGACCTGTTCACATGGAAACCGGCTGAACAAGCCTTCTTCAACCATCACGCGGCCACCGCCCAAACCTTCTTCGGCCGGTTGAAAGATGAACACGAGGGTGCCCTTAAAGGCGCGTGTACGCGCGAGATGCTCGGCGGTCGCGAGCAGGCTGACGGTGTGCCCATCATGGCCACAGCCGTGAAACCTCCCAGCGCTTTGAGATGTCCAAGGTCGCCCGGAGGCTTCGTCCATGGGAAGAGCATCCATGTCGGCGCGCAGCCCGATCATGGGTCCGCTGCCGTTTTCCAACGTTCCGACGATGCCGGTTGTCGCCAGCCCACGGTAGACCGTGCACCCTATCTCGCTCAGTCGGTTCGCCACGAGATCGGACGTTCGCGTTTCTTCAAAGCCGAGTTCGGGGTGCTGGTGTAAGTCGCGCCGCAGCGCGACGAGCGCATCCATGTCAGCTTCAATCATGTTCACGGCTGATCCAAAACCTCTTTGTCTACTAAGTTGACGGTGAGACATGGATGGGGGTCTGTCAGTTCGGTCCCTTTGGAAAACCGTCAGCGTTGCGGGTTTTCGCGATGGATGTCCGGGGGGAAATGGGTGCGATGAAGCGCAGTTGAGCGAACGGTACTCGGATCTTTCGAGCGAGCCCGTACGCATTCCCTATTAGTTGACTCTGAATCGCAGCAATTCATAACTTGCGAACGATATTCAACTTTATGGGACGAGTTTTCATGCTTTCTGATGATCTCAGATTTGCGCTGCCCTTCGCGGCGGCAGCGGCCATGATCGGTGTGATTGTCGTAACGACAAGTGCGCTTTCTGAAGAGCGCACGCTCATCGACCAGTACGGCAATGAGGTCACCTTTGATGCGCCGGTTGACCGGTTGGCCACCGTGCCAATTCCGGCAGCGGCAATGTCGGTGGCGGTGGCTGGAAACTCCCATGCGCTTGTTGCCATGCACGGGCTATCGAAGACCGCTATTGTGAATGGCATTTTGGGTGACTTCTTCCCGGAAACGCGAGACATTCCCAGTGACATTGTCGGCGATGGATTCATGCCCAATGTTGAAGAACTCCTCAGCGTGGATCCGGAACTGGTTCTGCAATGGGGGACACGCGGCGACGACATCATTGCTCCGATCGTCAATGCCGGCCTGCCGGTCGTCACCCTTCGCTACGGGACAGAGGAAGATGCCGCGCAATGGCTCGGCATGATGGGCCAAATCCTTGGCCGTGAAGATCGTTCTGACGCGATCCTGGCATGGCGATCAGAAGCATTGGCGGACATGCAGGCGGCGACCGGTGCCATTCCAGACAATGAGCGGCCACGTACGCTCTATTTCCTGCGCTATCTTTCAAGCCTGCGGGTGGCCGGCACCGGCACCTACAACGATTTCACAATCAATCTGGCCGGCGGCAGCAATGTCGCTGCGGAACTCAATCGGTTCAACGATGTAAGCCCGGAACAGATTTTGGCGTGGGATCCTGAGGTCATCCTGCTCAACGGTTTTGAGGATGAACTTTCGCCTGAGGATGTTTACTCCAATCCTGTGTTTGCTGATGTGTCGGCGGTGCGTAACCGCCGGGTCTATCAGCTGCCGCTGGGCGGTTACCGTTGGGATCCACCCAACCAAGAGAGCCCGCTGACCTGGGCCTGGGCAGCCTCACTGTTGCATCCTGAACAGTTCAACGTCGATATTCGTTCGCAGATCGAAGAGCGGTACGCGTTGCTCTATGGTCAGGTGCCAAGCGAAGATCAGATTGACGGAATCTTGCGGATGGCTCGCAACGGCGGAAGCGCCAACTACGACCGCTTCGCGAGGTGAGCTGCTGACCATGAACGTCCAAGACGCTCCAACGGGCGCACCTTCTGCTGACATCGGTTTCACTGACACAATGCCACTGGGCTCGGCGCTTGAGTTGTTGCGCCAGGCCGGGTGGTCCGTGTCCAAGCAGTCCGGATGTCACGCCATAGGCATAGCGGATGCCGCGCCCGATGCTTTGCCTTTGCCGTTCGAGGCCGAACCAGAATTGTTGGTTGACGGCCACAGACTGTTACGTGCCGTTGGGCGAGGGGGTCTGGACTATGATCTGGCAAGTTCGATCAACAGTGACGCCATCGTCGATGACGTTCTTGTCGGGCTTAACTGGACAATGGTGCGCGCCGGGGATCTGACTGGTATTGCCCGGTCGCCTGAGCGTGGCACGCAAGGCGCCCGTACTGTGCGCGAGGACGCACCGATCTCAGGAAGGCCATTGCGAGAGCTCGCCCTCTGGCTTTGCTCGCTTGATCCGCTGCGCCGTTCCATCGGACTGGCGGCCGTCAACGCCTATTGGAACCGCGCGATTGGCATTCCCAATGAGACCTATCGTTTCAAAGGCCTAGATACCAATGGTCCATGGGGCTTTGCCCGGTTCGATCCACCCGGTGAGGGATTGGTGATTGTTGGCGGCTTTCGCGGTGTGCAGAAGCGCCTTCCCAACGCGCGAATTGTCGAGCGTGAACCCAAGGGAAACGACATCCCAGCGAGCGATGCGCCTGAAGCATTCGGCAAGGCGGCTGCAATCGCGATTACCGCTCAGACCTTGATGAATGGTTCGCTGGAGCCTCTTCTGCACCATGCGACCGTCTGTCCCCGAGTCATGTTGGTCGGGCCAAGCACGCCTGTGTCGCCGATACTGCTGTCTTACGGATTCACGGAGGTCTGTGGCCTGGCCATCACCGACCGCGATCAGGCGGCTCAGTTCATCAAAGAGACCGGAACAATGATCGCGCTGGACACCATGACGTGCCAGTTGGGCCTGGCCCAATGACCAAGCTTCCCGAAACGGTCGTTGCGTACAAAACGACGGAGCCGTTTACGCCTGAAACTGTTCCCAAGGCTCTCCTGGCTATGCATCGGACCAAGATCGGCGTCTGGGGGAAAATCGATGTCTTGGCCGGTGGGCTCACGGTTTCGCGCTTTAACGAGGACGGGAAACCGATAAGCGCGGACCTCGTGGCTGCGGGGAGTCACGCCATCGTCGCGCCGAAGAACCGCACGCGGTGGCGTTTGCCGAAGAAGGTCAGTTCACCGTGACTTTCTTCAAGAAACCATAGCCGATCAACTGAAACCAAGGAGGCGTGCCATGTCCCCCCAGCACAGCTCCTCGCCGTCAAGGCAGGACGTAGAGATCAACCCGGCTAAAGCCGAGGCTAAGTTCATTCCGAACAAGATCGTGAAAGACACTCTGCTCGTTGCAAGTTTCTTAGGTCTGGCGGCGATCGCCGGCGCTACGATCGGCAAGGCGGATGACGTCACCGTCACCGATGTGAATGGCTTCAGTGTTACTTTGACGGAGCCATCGCAGCGCTCGGCCCCGTTGCCCCCGCCGCTTGGTACGTTCGCGATCGCCATACCAGGCGACGCAGACCATCTTGTAACGGCACATCCCTGGTCAAAAGCCGTCATGATGCAGGGATCACTGGCCGGCTACTTTCCGAGCCTTGCTGATTTGCCGACGGGTGCGGTTGGCGGTGGTTTCGCACCGAACATCGAAGAGCTGTTGGCGACTGATCCCGATCTCGTCTTTCAGGTTGGTTTCATCGGTGATGACGTGCTTGCGCCGATTATCGCCGCTGGCCTTCCTGTACTGACCATCAATGTGACAGCCAATGACGATGCAATGGACTGGATCCCGATGATGGGTGCTGCCTATGGGGTCGAGGATCGCGCGGATTGGATCCTGTCTTGGCGCAAGGAAACTCTCGCATCGATCACGCAAACACTGGCCGGTCTGGGCGATGAGGACCGCCCGACTGTTGCGCATCTAGCGCGGTATGGAGATGCATTGCGTGTGGTCGGCGGCGGGCATTTCCGCAGCTGGCAAATTGAAGCAATGGGCGGGGTGAACGTTGCCTCAGAGGTCCCGCAACGCTCAGCTGAGATCAGCGCTGAGCAACTGATTGCCTGGGACCCGGAGATCATTCTCCTCAATGCCTTCCAACCGGATCTTATGCCGCAGATGGTCTATGACGATCCGGTTCTGCAATCGCTGGCAGCGGTTCGCGAACGGCGGGTTTATGCCTTCCCGGTCGGTGGTGACCGCTGGGAGGCGCCGGTCGCCGAAAGCCCGCTGGGCTGGATGTGGTTGTCTGAGCTGCTGCATCCTGATCGTTTTCGCTGGGATTACACAGCCGAGATCACGGCGGCGCACGAGATGCTTTACGGCCAGACACCGCCTCCAAACGCGATTGGCCGGATGCTGAAGCTTGACGCTAACCAGGGTTCGACAGGGTATGAGCGTTTCAGCGCCTTCTGAGGCTGCACCTCAATCGGTCGCACCTGCCTCGATAGGGTTGGTTTGGGCGCGCACGGCGCTTGCAAGCGGCGGCTGGCTTTTGGGCTGTGCGGCCGTTGCGGTGATTGGCATCGTCGCGCTCGGGCTTGGTCGCTATGCCATCGAGCCCTTGGATGTGATCCGCATTCTGCTGTCCCGGATCGGGTTCATCGAGACGGACGTGTCCGACACCGCGCGGCGTGTGGTCGAGCTCGTCCGCGCGCCGCGCATTCTGTCTGCGGCTCTTGCTGGGGCCATTCTAGGGATGACCGGTGCTGCCTTACAGGGCATCTTCCGCAACCCGTTGGTTGGCCCGCAGATCATCGGTGTCACATCAGGCGCGTCGTTCGGTGGGGCGTTGGCCATCCTTCTTGTCGGCACAACGGCAGCGACGGTTGGCTTTGCCTTCGTTTTTGGCCTTGTTGCCGTCTTCCTCGTGTACACCATCGCGCGCGTTGGCGGGCGGGCGCCGGTGCTGATGCTCGTGCTGGCCGGTGTTGTCGTTTCAGCGGCCTTCACGGCCTTTGTCAGCCTGATCAAATATGTGGCGGACCCGAACGATACCCTTCCGGCCATCGTCTATTGGCTGATGGGTTCGTTCGCCACCGCGACATACGACAAGCTCTTTATCCTGACGCTTGCGGTGCTTGGGTCGGTTCTTGTGCTGCACGCGTTGCGCTTTCGCATCAACATCATGTCGCTTGGCGAGGAAGAGGCGACTGCCCTTGGTATCCGTGTCGAGCCGACACGGTGGGCCATCCTGGCGGCCGTTGCGTTGGGTGTTGCAGGCGTTGTGTCGGTCGCCGGCGTGGTAGGCTGGGTTGGTCTCGTCATGCCGCATTTGGCCCGCATGATTGTCGGGCCTGATCACCGCAAGTTACTGCCGGCCGCTGCCCTGGCCGGAGCTGGCTATCTCATCATCGTGGACACCTTGGCCCGCACAATGTCGGCGGCTGAGATTCCGATCGGCATTCTCACGGCTCTTGTTGGCGCGCCGGTGTTTGCCGTCCTGTTGCGGCGCCTGCATCTGAAAGGTTGGGGTCGAGGATGATCGCTGTGCTGAAGAAGCTGTTCGTGCCCGTTCTGGTGATCATTGCCGCCTGCGTGTCGGCGTTTCTCTACAAGGGTGTATTCCCGTGGAGTGCGGCCTGTTTTGTGGCCATGTTTTTCGCACTGGTTGTCATCCGCTCAGTTTTTGAAGTTCGTGTCGGGCGGACTGGCAAGGCTGCAGGAACACTGGAACAGGTGTTGCTGGTGGCCGTTTTCCTGGGCACTGGGCCAATCCCGTTTCTGTTCATCGCAACACCGGTCTTCGCTTTTGCCGACTATGCGCAGCCGGTGATCATCAATCTTCTAGCGATCCTGGTCGGCATTGGCGGATTGCTCCTGTTTTATCGCTCTCATATCGATCTCGATCGGCAATGGTCGGTGTCGCTGGCGATCCAGGAAGACCATCGACTTGTCGATACGGGCGTCTACCGCTGGATGCGACACCCGATGTACTCAGCACTTTTTCTCATCGCGATCGCCCAGGCAGGCCTTCTGCCAAACTGGTTTGCCGGCTTTTCCGGGCTTGTCAGCTTTGCTCTTCTCTATGCCTTTCGTGTTGCCCGGGAGGAGGCCCTTATGGCCTCCCAGTTCGGCGATGCCTGGCTGGATTATGCCAAGCGCACGCCGCGTCTTGTTCCGATGCCTTGGCGAGGCACCAGCCAATGACCCTGATGCTTTCTCTGGCTGGCGCTGGTGTTCAGTTTGCTGGGAAGCCGATATTCGTTGATCTTGATTTGGAGATCCATTCCGGTGAGGTTCTAGCCGTTCTAGGGCCCAATGGACGCGGCAAGACCACACTCATCCGGACGCTGGTTGGAACCCTCCAGCTTTCTTCCGGCGAACGACAGGTTTTGGGCACCATCGGCTATGTGCCGCAGTCGAACGCGCCGACTTTTGATTTCACGGTCCGCGACATGGTCCTGATGGGACGAGCCCGCCATATCGGCGTGTTTGGCTCTCCAGGGCGGCAGGACTTTTCGCGTGCTGACCTGGCTTTAGAAAGACTGGGTATCGCGGATTTGGCGAACCGAGGTGTGGTGAGCTTATCGGGTGGCGAGCGCCAACTTGTGATGGTGGCTCAGGCCCTTGCAGGTGAGTGTGATTGCCTCATCCTCGACGAACCGGCATCAGCGCTTGATCTGAAAAACCAGGCGATGCTGTTCGATGTGCTGGCCGATCTGGCGCATGTTGATGGGCTAGGTGTCGCCTTCACCACGCACGTGCCCGGACATGCTTTGGAAGCCGCTGATCGCGCGTTGCTCCTTATGGAGACCGATCGAAAAGACGGCCCAGTGGCCGACATCATTTCTCATGAGAGCCTGACGGCGCTTTATGGCACGGAGGTTCGCGTCCTTCGCGAGCAACGTGGCGCGAGCTCCCTGGCCGCGGCGGTCGCTGTGCCGGCTCGGTCTCGCCAACAGGCGGCGGAGTGAACCATGGGCAGTTTTGTTTTTCTTCAGAACACCGTTTCTGTCCCGGGCGGAATTGCCTCGCCGCCGGATGATCATACCATCACCGTGATTGATCAGTACGAGTTGACCGCAGACGCGCTTTCTGATGTCGACGGCCTGCTTCTTAGCCAACATCTTGATGAACACCATATGGCTGAGTGCACTCCCTTGCTCGACCGGTACCTTCGACAGGGCGGTTCCATCAGCCTCAATGGCCCGCTCTACCAACCCTATCTTGATGGGTTGGGTGCCTACGCACCTCTGCCAAGCGGTCGTGCGCAGGACTGGATTTTGCGGCTTGGAACCCAGCACGCAATTACCGATGGTCTGCTCGCCGATGACCTGACCTACCGCTGTGGCGTGATCGGTTTCTGGGCAAGGGGCAGTTTTCCGGTACCGCTTGGCTCGACGGTGCTCACCTACATGGTTGGCGACGACACGCCGGCTGATTTCATCTGGAACCGCAGCGGTGGCGGATCCGTTGTCGTGCACCCCGGCAATGACGTCTGGTTCGTCCACAATGATACCACCAGCGCCGGTCGCTTCTATGCCAACATGCTCGACTGGATGGTCGAGGGGGCGGCATGCCACTAGCCGTCATTGATGCCGGCCTGGCCTATCAACGCCGAACCCTTGCGGACTTTGCGTCAGCAGACCTGTTTTCGGTACGCTTTGCCCTTAGGGACCTCAACCAGGCCGATTTGAGTTCCCAGGCTGCCTTGTTGATCCCGTGCCGAACGCCCGGCCATCGTCTTGCTTGTCATAAAGAACTCTTGTCGAGCTATGTGCGCCGGGGCGGCTTGCTGGTTGTTATGGGAGAGACCAATCCTGACCTCTTCCTAGAGGGGCTGGCTTTCACGCCTGAGCCGACGAATTTTTGGTGGTGGCGCGAGCCGGGCATGGAACTCGGCGTTCTTATCGACAGTCCATCTCATCCCGTTCTCGCCGATGTCAGCGCTCAAGACTGCGCGTGGCATGTGCATGGCACGCTTTCAGTGCCTGAGGGTGGCCAAGTTCTTTTGAGCTGGCATCCCGCTCCAGCGGTAAGTCCAACCGGCGGGGCAGGGGCGTTGATGGTCGACTACCCCTTGGGAGAAGGCCGCGTCATCGTGACAAGCCTTGATCCCATCTATCACCACGGCTCCGGGTTCATGCCGGCAACCACACGGTTTTTGATGCGGTTTCTACCCAATGTGAGGGCTTATGCCGCAGCGCACCGAAATATGTTGACATTGAATAGCAGGAATTAGATGCTCCTTCCAAATCGTTTTGAATGGGAGTGCTCGATGACAATTTCTTCAGTGCGTCAATGGGTTATCGCACTTGCAGGCCTGGTTTTAGTGACTTCAGGTTGGACCGCTCCGCTGGCGGCTGCGGATTACCGTGTTAGCCTAACGGAAGCTGGCACGCGCGACTACTATTGCACCACGACAATTGAAATCGAGAACTTGTCTGATGCGCCTTTGGTGGGCATCAACACCTTTGTTGACCTTGTTGGCGCCAACGGTTTGATTAACACCTCGCGCGGTGTTCTCGCCGGTCCGATTGCGCCGGGCGACGCTGTTCAGATGACGATGGATGCTCCAAACGAGCCCTGCGCTGACATCGAGAGCTATGTGTTGGTTGTCGGGACCTGCCAGGTTGAAACTGGCTTCCGCAACCGCAACGACTGTGCCACCGCCTTTGAGACCGTGGCACCGATCAATGGTGCCCGGGGACGATGATCGAGCTCTCCCGGCGGCAGGCGGTCAAACTTGGTCTGGCTGGTTTCGGCTACGTTGCCTTAGCGGGATGGCCGACCCAGGACGTATGGGCAAGCAACGACCTGTCACATGGTGCTTCGCCGCTTGGGGATCTGGCTTACCAATCGGGTTTCAGCCATTTCGCACACCGTAATCCCGATGCCCCAAAGGGTGGCAGGTTGCGGCTTGCACGGGTCGGAGCCTTCGACACACTGGACACGCTTCGTTACCCCGGGCGTCCTCCGGCAGATATGCGCGTGATCTATGATCGCCTGGTTGTCGCCAGCCCCGATGAACCGGCAAGCTATTATGGCCACTTGGCCGATGGTGTTTCGATCTCTGAGGACTTCTCACGCATCGCCTTTCGGCTTCATGACGATGCCCGATGGCATGATGGCGTAGCCCTGACATCCGAGGATGTGGCTCATACCTTTCAGATGTTGAAAGAACAGGGCGCGCCGTTTTACCGACAAGCCTACCGCGCGGTTCGACTTGAACTCCAGGACGAGCGGCATTTCACTTTCATCAATGACGGGACGGTTGATCGTGATTTGATCAGCGGTTTGGCCAGCCTGCCTATACATCCGGCGCATCGTGCCGATGTACCCAGCCCGGACGCCTTGCCACTGGGAAGTGGGCCTTACAGGCTTGTTGAGGCCGACGCTCCGAGCCGTATCGTTTTGGAGCGCGTTCCTGATTACTGGGCGGCCGATCTTGGGACAGTCCGCGGTGCCTTCAACTTTGATCAGGTCGCCGTCCGGTACTACCGGGATGCAACAGTCGCGTTCGAGGCGTTTCGTGCTGGTGAGTACGACGCGCGGGTGGAATCCAACCCGACGATCTGGCGCACCGGCTATGATGATCTGCAAGAGCGTGCAGTGCCAGTGCGTCGCGCCACGGCCACGGCTGACGGTCCGGGACGCCTTCATGGCCTGGTGATGAACGTTCGCTCCGGTCCATTGGCCGACCGGCGTGTGCGAACGGCGTTGCACCTGAGCTTTGATTCCCGAGGTGCTGCCGAACGTCTGTTCGGCGACTTTTTCCAGCCGCTCGGTAGCCTGTTCGAAGGCACCGCATTCGCATCGGACTATGACCCTCTGGCTGACCTTCCGTCTCCAGGATCGCGGGACGCGGCCCGCTTTGCCAGTAATCTGCTCGACGAGGCAGGCTATACGCTCGATGGAAATCAGCGCATCGATCCTGCAATCGAAGAACCGGTGCGTTTCAGAGCCGTTTCTACGAACCCTGTTTATGAAGGGGTTTTCGGCGAGGTTCGCTTAGCCCTCGAGCGTATCGGCATCGTGTTCGAACCACAGGTGCTTGAACCTTCTATCGCATCGCGAGAACTGCTCGACCGAAACTTCGACCTGGCGACGCTGGCCTGGGCTCCGGGGCGTTTGCCGGGCTCAGCAGAACGGCTTTTGTGGCACAGTGATTTGGCGTCCCGGCCAGGCAGCTACGCGCTATCTGGACTGCTTGATCCATCCGTCGACGAGAGTTTGGATGCCTTATCGTCTGCGAACTCGCTTGATGAGGCCATCGCCGCTGGAAAAGCCTTTGACCGGCATTTGCGCCAGAGCCAAGTCTATCTGCCGCTATGGCGTGATGGCGAGACCCGGATTGCATGGCATGAGGGCATTTCGGGTCAGGATTCTCCGTCGCTTGGTCGTTCTGCAAGCTTCCTTTCAGATTGGTGGAGTGACGATGCGTAACCTCGTTTGGCGCATGCTTATGCGAGCCGTCCGGCTGCCATTTAAAGTAGGGCAAGCGCCCTTGGACGGCCGGGCGTGCTGCCAGGAAGCTGCCTTTCGCTTGTTTGGTCAGTGCGGAGAGGGGTGTTGTACCGATTCCCAGGTACACAGTTTGATGGAAGATTGGAGTGACGATGCGCGGCGACGCGCCTTGGCGCATCAACCCATCGGATCAGGGAGGCACTAGCGCATGTACATCGCAATGAATCGGTTCAAGGTGAAGAAGGGCGAAGAGACGGCTTTCGAGGCCGTTTGGCAGAACCGCGAAGTCCACATTCACAAAGAACCAGGATTTGTGCGGTTCGCAATGTTGAAGGGGCCTGAAGCGGACGACCACACCTTGTACGTTTCACACACGACATGGGCTGATGAGCAGTCCTTTCTGGATTGGACACGCAGCCGGTCTTTCCGCGATGCCCATAAGGATGCCGGTCAGAACAAACCGCTCTATCTGGGGCATCCAAATTTCGAAGGGTTCTCGGCTGTCGAAGGTCTGGAACTGGAAATGGCGGACGCCTAGCTTGGGTAGGTCGCCCTTGGTTCTAATCGCCGTGCGGTAATCATCGGTAACGTCGGACTTCCTCTCGGTTTGTTTGGGTCGTCGGCGCAGCCATACAAAACTGTAAGATCGCGGTGAAGCGGATGCGAGGTTCGGGTTGCATGTTGTGGGTCCTGAAAGAACAGGAGCCACATCATGTCCGAACCCAAATTGTCGATTGTTGTCATTACACTCAATGAGCAAACCAATCTCCCTCGGCTCTTAGGTGACCTAAAAAGGCAGACCTTCAGCGACTTCGAAGTCATTCATGTCGACAGTCAGAGCGAGGACACAACGGTTGATGTGTCCAAACGCTGGGCTTCCACCTTCGATCGCTATCGGATCATTGAAATGGATGGGCGTGGTGTGAGCCGTGGGCGCAATACCGGCGCGGCCGCTGCTCGGGGAGAGCGCATCCTGTTCCTGGATGCAGACACGCGGCTTTCACCTGATTTCCTGCAGAAAGCTTTGGCCGAGTTGGACGCCAAGAGCACTGATCTCGGTATCGTCTTGATGCAGGGTAACGATTTGGCCTGGCGGTACAGGGCCGGTTTTGCCGTGTTCAATACAGGCATTCGCCTGACCTCGGCTGTTTTTCCCACCGCGATCGGCGCTTGCCTGTTCTCCACGCCGAAAACCCACCGAGAAATCGGCGGTTTCGATGAGAGCTTGAGCCTGTGTGAGGATTGCGACTACGCACTTCGCGCTTTTCGCCTGAACCGCCGGTCGGTCCGGGTCTTGCGAGAGAAATTTCGCTTTGATCCACGCCGCCTGGAACAAGATGGCCTGCTGGCCACTGGATTCACCTACCTGCACGCCAACGCAAGGCGGCTAGTTCTGGGCGAGTTGCACAATCAAGAGATCCGATATCAGTTCGGGCACTACGCGCAGTAGGCGCCTGCCATGGAGTATTTGGCAAATCTGGATAGTTTCGCCGGATTGGCAATCCTGGCGGCCATCGCGTTTTGTGACACGCTTATCGGGGTTGGCTTCTTCGTGTTTGGCGAAATCGCCTTCTTGGCGGCGGGCGCCGGATTCGCAGCTGAAGGCCTGATGCTCCCGGCGCGCACCGTGCTTGTATTCGCTTGGGCCGGCGATATGACGAGCTTCTTTTTGGGTCGGCGCTTTGGGCCGCGTGCGTTGCTGCGCTTTATGCGTAAGCAGAAGAACCGGGCTGCCTGGCGCAAAGCCGGAGCAGCACTGGCTACCCGTGGGGCGGCCTTTGTCGTGCTCTCTCGTCTTCTCGGTCCAGTTGCCTGGATCACGCCCTTCATGGCCGGTACTTTGCGCATGCCTGCCGGCATCTTTGCTCCTGCGGCGGCCTTTGGGGTTGTACTTGGCGTCGGGCAGTTTTTGGTGCTTGGCGCGTTGGGACAAAGTGTCTTGAACGTCCTTCTGCCCTATGTTGCGCCGCATCTCACGGCAGCTGCGCTCATCGCCTTCACCCTTCTGATGTCAGTCTATCTCTGGAGGCGTAGCGACAAGTCTTTTTGGCGTCGGACATTGACGGTCGCCGTCACTGCAGGCGTGATCTTCCTTGCATCCAATTTTGCTTACTTCTTTGTTTTGGACACCCACGCGCTTCCAAGCGAGCCAAGAGCATCCCTGACGGATGCTTGCCAAGTCGCCGAGGCTCCGCTTTTGGTTCATTCAGGACAGTCCGGCTTGCACCTGCCTCAGCCCGTCAATGTCCTTTTGATCTCGCAGTCAAACGGGTCGGACATGATGCGGGATTTGAACTGGCATCGAAATGTTACCTATTCGCGCGACGCGATCAGCTTTGGGACATTTGTCAGTCTTCTTCTTCAACAAACACCACCCGTTTCCGAACTCTATCTGGATCAACATCCGGCCGACAGCGCATTCCAGATGCCTGGGACCATCAAGACGCGTGAGCATATTCGTTGGTGGACAGTGGGGGATGGTCTGCATTTTGGTGCCATCAGCCAGACCGATGAGATTGCTATCAAATACTATGGGCATTTGCCCGTGCTGTTGCACGATATCGATCCGAATGTTGACCGCTCACGTGACATGCTGACGGCACAGGTGAACGACAGCGACCGTTTCGACGTTGTTGGAATTGCGCCAATCGCGCAGGCAGTCAGCGATGGAACGGTAAGCGACTTCGAAACCGATGGCGGTGTTCTGGTCGTTACCGATCGGGGACGTGCCTTGCCGGACGACATTCAGACCTGCCTGCGCATTCAGGCATCCACCTAGTTTGGTGCCTTCCGCGAAGCCCGATTGATCTGCCCCATACTGCCCTCGGGCTCCACAAGGGTTCTGCTTACAGGACTGTAAGTCTGTGCACAGGCAGATGTGAAACTTGCCAACTAGATCGACATCAGACCAACCCTGGAGTGACTGATGTCAAAGCGCGCCTTGCTTGTCGCCGTCCTGTTTGCACTTGCCCATATTGGCTTTGTCGCGCCGTTTGTCCCGCTAGCGAACATCTTGCCGGCAGGGCTTGGAGCTTTGTCGATGTCGGCCATGGCATTGACCCTTACTCTGGCAGCGCGATGGCGACTGGTGGACCGCATCATGGGCGGTCCTGACAAGTCCTATCTCGCGCACCGATGGTTGGGGTTCCTGGCCTTGGTCGGCGCACTAGGGCATTGGGCGTTGGCCTCGTCCGTCGGTGCTGGATTGCTCCCCGCGTTGGCTGAAAGTGGCGAGGGTGTGGGGACGCTGGCAGCCTTTGGCCTGATCCTTTTGACCGCAGCGGCGATGGTGCGAGCGATCCCCTACCATCTTTGGAAAGCCAGCCACATGCTGATGGGGCCAGTCTTCCTGCTGGCGGCTTATCATACGTTCTTCGTTGCCAGTCCCCTTGCGGTTGGCGCGGCGCCATGGACCTTTATCGCGATAGTCTCCGTGGTTGGATTGTTGGCCTGGATTCAGACCTTGCTGCGCAAGCGCACACCGACCCGCCTGGTTACTGTAGAACGTGCAGAGCCCTTTGATGGCGGTGTTGATGTCACGCTTCGTGCCGATGGACCTTTGCCTGCCTTTCGTCCTGGTCAGTTTGCGACGCTTGCCCACAATCGTGCGCGTGCTGAAGCACACCCCTTCACCATTGCTGGCGGAGAGGAGACCTCGCGACGCTTTGTTATTCGCGACGCGGGGGATTGGACCAGCGATTTTGTGAGTAACGTGGCGATCGGAGATGAACTGCGGCTGGGGCGAAGTGTGGGACGGTTCCTACCGCAAACCAAGGAAAAGCGTACGGAACAGCTGTGGGTTGCCGGTGGCGTAGGCATCACGCCGTTTTTGGCATCGTTGGAACACATGGAACCCGATAGTTCAGCGAGGATAACGCTGATCTATTGCATCCGCTCAAGGGCGAGTGCCGGAGCTATCAATGACGTCGAGCACCATCCGGCCAGGTTGCCCCAATTGGATCTCACTGTCCTCTATGACAACGGCGGAGATCGACTGACGGAGGCACGCTTGGCCGATATCGTTCGAACGATGGAAGCGGATACGCGGGTCTATCTTTGCGGCCCAGAAGGCCTCAAAAACCTCGTGACGAACGTCTGGACAGCCGGTGGAAAGAGTGGGCGTATCCACACCGAGCGCTTTGATTTCCGCGGCGCATACAGCGTTTTCGATCTGATCTATATTGGCTATCGCGGGCAACCGCTGTTGGACGTCCCCAAAAGCTGGATTGTTGGTAGGAGTAACCCACGCCATGCGGCTGCTGGTTCTTGAAGATGATGCCAAACTAGGCCCTTGGATTGAAAAGGGCCTGCGCGAGGCCGGCCATGTCGTCGACCGATTCACTGACGGCAAGGACGCGCTGATGGCAGCGATGAGCCATCCCTACGACGTTTTCGTGCTGGACCGGATGGTGCCGAGCCTTGATGGCTTGTCTGTTCTCAAGGCGCTCCGTCAGGCCAAGGTCACAACGCCGGGTATTTTCCTGACTGCGCTGGGCGACGTCGATGATCGTGTTGAGGGACTGCGCGCGGGCGGCGATGATTATCTGGTCAAACCCTTCGCCTTCAGCGAGTTGCTCGCCCGCATCGAAGTGCTTGCCCGGCGCCCCGCTACGGCCGAGGAAGACGCCTCGGAATTGACTGTGGGCGATATCACCATCGACCTGCACAAGCGCAGATGCACAAGGCAAGGCCAAACAGTCGATCTCAATCCCAAAGAGTTTCGACTGCTAGAAGTTTTCTTGCGCTCCAACGGGAGGGTCCAAACGCGCACGATGCTCCTTGAACGCGTGTGGGACATGAACTTCGATCCCACCACCAGCGTGGTAGAGACCCATATCAGCCGTTTGCGAGGCAAGATCGAAAAGCCGTTCGGCGACACCTTGATCCGGACGATCCGTGGCGCAGGTTATGTTTTTGAACCAACTTAAGGAATTGATGGCGCTCTCAACCGTCCGCCAGACGCTTTGGCTGATGGGTCTGTTTGGTGCCATCACCCTTTTCGCTTGGGGTGGGACCTATTGGATGGTCCAGCGTGAAATGGAGCGCACGGTCGACGACCGGTTGTCGCTTCGCATGCAAGAGGCCATCGCCGTTCTGGGCCAGGGCGGCAGTCTGCCAGATCCAACAGACGGGCAATCTGTCAACTTCGTCAACGACGAATGGCCGGAGGGCTTCCGGACCTTCGACAGCGAGGGCCCACGCAGCATTGAGTTCCGGTACTTCACAAGCACAACGCCCTATGGGCGCATCCGGCTTGGCGAGAACACCGAACGCCAGGAGGAGTTGCGCGACATTTTGGCGGCTGGGATGCAGATCACGCTGGTTGGAACGTTGCTGGCGACGGCTTTGGCCGGCTTGTGGATGGCCAGACGTGGGCAGGCTCGGCTCGGCCAGATAAATGCTGGGTTGGCAAAGATCGCTCAGGGGCAACTGGATACGCGAATTGCGCTGGAAGGCCGGCGTGATGATCTAGCCCTTCTCTCAGACCGGATTGACGCAACTGCCGAGCGCTTGGAACAGGCGATGATGCAGATGCGCGTGCAGGCCTCAAACATCGCTCATGATCTGCGCACCCCCATGGCGCGGTTGCGCGCCCAAATCGAAACCGACCTGGTGGGGCTGGCTGAACACAAGCAGGCAGTCACGGTCGATGATCTTGGCGCCGCACTGGAACAGATCGATCAGATCACGGGGACCTTTGAGGCCCTGCTTCGTTTGGCCCGCATCGAAAGCGGGGCGGGTCGCGAAGCGTTCACGACCATTGATCTGGCCGACCTGGTGGCCGATGTTGAAGAGACCTTTGGACCGGTGGTCGACGAGGCAGGTCAATCACTGACTGTGGAAGTGGTCGATGCGGCGCAGATCAGTGGTGACCATGATCTGCTTGTCCAATTGCTCGCCAATTTGATCCAAAACGCCCTGCGACATGGAGCCGAAGGGCAAACAATTTTGCTGGGAATCCACGGGCAGCGGCTGTCCGTCAGCGATCAGGGGCCAGGCATCCCCTTCGCGGAACGCGAGAGGGTTCTCCAGCCGCTCTATCAGACCGAGAGCACCCGGCAGGGCGAGGGTTTTGGCCTTGGTCTCTCGCTGGTGCGGGCAATTGCGGAACTGCACCGTGCCGACCTGTCGCTATCCGATGGGCCGCGCGGGCGTGGGCTCAACGTTTCAGTGCGATTTTCGAACCTTACACAATTGTAAAGTTGGCGCGAAGCGACGGCAAACATCGCTGACTACATGCAAGCGGTTGGCAGGGCAAAACGCTCTGCTCCTTGAATGAGGATGCTTCGAATGATCACCACCTCAAAGCCAATCGCAATCGCCCTGGCTGCAAGCCTGCTGGCGGCGCCGGTACTTGCGCAGACAGCAAGCGAAACGCCAGCCATATCGGTGGAGCAAGCCATTGCCATCGCGTTGGAGGTACAGGCAGGGACGATCGGTGAAGCGGAGCTTGATCAGTTCGAGGGTCGGGCGGCTTACGACATTGAGGTCGTCAACGCGGCAGGCGACGAAATCGAATTCAAAGTCGATGCCGAAACAGGCGAAATCCTGAACCAGTGGACAGATGACGACCCAACCGACGATCCCGTCGCCGGCTCTGACACCGACGGTTGAACAGCCTGTTCTGCATCGCACTCCATTTTTAAGGAAACACCATGAAACGCTTGAAAAACGCTGCCTTCGCGTTTGCTGGTCTCATCATCGCTGTTGCCACTTTCGCTTTCTTCGCGAGCCTTGGACTGGCCGTCGTCGGCCTGCTCGCCTTTCTGGCGCTCTTCGGTGGATTGGTGGCCGTGATTGCATCTCTCAATACACCCAAGTCGAAAACCGTTGACGTTTAACTGAAATGACAAAGGGGGCGTATCGATGAACCGGCGCACTTTCTTGAAAGCATCAAGCGCAGCGATTTTGGCGACCGGTGCTGGCCGTGCTTGGGCCCAGTCCGGCCTACGGCCTTTGCCATTGATCCCCATGACGGATCTCACGCAAGGGATTAATGGCCGGATCATGCTGGCGCTCAACCCGTCTACCCATGACTTTGGTAATGGTGCGGCCAGCCAGACCTTTGGCATCAACAACAACTATCTTGGCCCAGTTCTGCGCGTGAAGCAGGGTCAGACGCTGCCTTTTTCCGTCATCAACGGCATCGGCGATGTCACCACGCTGCATTGGCATGGATTGCATATCCCCGGCGAGGTTGATGGCGGTCCGCATCAAGAGGTCGAGCCGGCTGCGACATGGTCACCTGATGTGCCGATCGTCCAGCACGCCTCAATGAACTGGTTTCATTCCCACACGCACGGCAAGACAGCCCAGCAAACCTATAACGGTTTGGCCGGAGTCCTCCTTGTCGAGGACGATGCGAGCCTAGCCGCTGATCTGCCGAAGACCTATGGCGTGGACGACTTCACGCTTGTGCTCCAAGACAAGATGTTCAGTGGCGCCGGCCAGATGAGCTACGTTTTGACAGGCGAGGTCTTCGAAGACGGGTTTCAGGGCGACACGCTGGTGGTCAATGGTGCCATCGCGCCGGTCGGTCAAAGTGTGCCGACCGGTCTTGTACGCCTGCGCATCCTCAATGCGTGCAATGCGCGCTTTCTCTCTCTATCGATGGCCGAGGGGCCGATAACTGTGATCGCTTCGGACGGCGGGTTCCTGGCTTCGTCTGTGCAAACCGAGAGCATTCTGATGTCCCCTGGTGAGCGCTACGAAGTCCTGGTGGATATGCGGGCGGCCGAAAGCAACAGTCTCATGGTTGGCTTCGACGGTGATGGCGAAGGAGGCGAAGAAGGTGCTTTGGGCTTCCTTTCCGGTCTTTTTGGCGGACAGGCGAACACTCTTGCGGCTTTGACGCTCACCAGAACCGGCGATCAGGGCTTCACTGGATCCATGCCTGACCAGCTCGCCAATCTTGGCGCGCCAGACCCCACTCAAGCGAGCGTCACCCGGTCTTTTGAGCTTCAGATGGATACCGGCGCCGATCTTGCCGCGCTCGCCTTTGCCTGGGGCAATATCTGCGGGGATGGTGCCATGAGCATCAATGGTCAGCCAATGAACATGGATCGGATCGACGAAGAGGTTCGCAAAGGCGACACGGAAATCTGGCGCATCTCAGTGGATGATCAGCTTCATCCGTTCCACATTCATGGATGTTCGTTCCGCATTCTGAGCCAGAACGGCACGACACCGCCGGCTTACGCTCAAGGCTGGAAGGACATGGTCCATGTCGAAGAGGGTTGGTCAGAGGTGCTGGTCAAATTCGAGCATGATGCACCTGCCGATGCACCTTACATGTATCACTGCCATATTCTCGAACACGAGGATTGCGGCATGATGGGTCAGTTCACGGTGGCCTAAAACGGTCAGTTAAGGGGCCTCAGCCCTGACCTTCAGTGGTTGTTTAGGCTGGGCGCAAGACGGTCTAGCAGAGCCGGAAGACTCAGCTCTAGGAGAGCTGGGCGAGGCTGATTGTCTCAACCTCGCCCAAAAATCGTCAGGACCGAATTGTCAGGCCGCGTACGCGACCGCGCGACCGGCCATGACAGTGACAAGATTTGCTCGATAGGCGGCGCTGCCATGGATATCGCTCAACAAGCCGTCTGGATCGATTGTAATTCCGTCCAGCGCGCCCGCAGTGAAGTTGGAGGCGAGGGCACTTTCCATCCCCGCATGGCGGAAGACGCCATCTGAGCCAGCGCCGGTTACAGCAACCCTGACCGAACCGCCCGTTTCGGCAACCAACACACCGGCCATGGCGTACCGCGAGGCTGGGTTGGGGAACTTGGCATAGCCGGCACGGCTTGGGATGGGGAACCGAACAGCCGTGATGATTTCACCTTCGTCGAGCGACGTGGCGAACATGCCATCGAAGAAGTCATCGGCAGCGATTTCACGAGTGTTCGTTACAACCGTCGCGCCCAGGCCCAGCACGGCCGAAGGATAGTCGGCGGCTGGATCATTGTTGGCGATTGATCCACCGATGGTTCCCATCGCCCGAACTGCAGGATCGCCAATGCCTTCGGCAAGTGCCGCTAGGGCTGGAATGTTGGCCTTCACCTCGCTGCTGTCTGCGACATCGGCATGCACCGTCGCCGCGCCGATGGTGATCGTTCCATTGCCGACGGAGATACTACTCATCCCATCAATGCCTCGCACATCGATGAGGTCCGATGGTGCGGCCAGATGTTGTTTCATCGTCGGCAAGAGCGTTTGGCCGCCCGATAGAATTTTCCCATCATCTGCGGCAGCCAGAGCGGCGACAGCGTCGGCCAGAGAGGCAGGCTTGTGATATTTAACGTCATACATGGCGTGTCTCCTTACTCGGCGGCTTGCGGCATGGACGAGGCTTGAATGGCCGCCCAGACCCGTGATGGCGTGGCAGGCATTTCCACATCGGTCCCGATGGCATCGACAATGGCGTTGATAACGGCGACCGGAGAGCCGATTGCTCCAGCTTCACCGCAGCCCTTCAGACCCAGCGGGTTGTTGGGCGAGGGGGTGCAGCCATGGCCGATGGTGTAGCTGGGCACATCGTCAGCACGTGGCATGCAGTAGTCCATGTAGGATCCGGTCAGGAGTTGGCCGTCATCATCATAGACGACGCCCTCCATCAGCGCCTGGCCGATGCCTTGAGTCACGCCGCCATGCACCTGACCTTCCACGATCATCGGGTTGATGATGGTGCCGAAGTCATCGGCGGCCACGAACTGGACGATCTGCGTTGTGCCGGTTTGTGGGTCGACCTCGACCTCGCAAATGAAGCAACCGGAGGGGAAGGAGAAGTTCACCGGATCAAAGAAGCTGGTCTCCTTCAGCCCCGGTTCCATGCCTTCGGGCAAATTGTGGGCGAGATAGGCGGCAAGGCCGATCTCGTGCCAGGCCATCTTCTTGTCGGTGCCGGCGATCTTTGCTTCGCCGCCTTCGATGACGATATCGTCTTCAGCAGCCTCAAGGCTATGGGCGACGATCTTCTTGACCTTCGCTTCGACCTTGTCGAGAGCCTTCATCACCGCCGACATGCCAACCGGCCCGGAGCGAGAGCCATAGGTGCCCATGCCGAACTGCACCTTGTCGGTATCGCCATGGACGATGGACACATTGTCGATGGGCACGCCGAACCGATCAGCAGCCAATTGGGCAAAGGTCGTTTCGTGGCCCTGTCCATGGCTGTGAGCACCGGTGAGAATTTCAATGGTCCCCACTGGGTTCACACGTACTTCGGCAGATTCCCAAAGTCCAACGCCGGAGCCCAGTGAACCGGCTGCCGCTGACGGTGCCAAACCACAGGCCTCAATGAAGCAGGAATAGCCAATGCCCCGCATCTTGCCGCGCGATGTAGCTTCTGCCTTGCGGGCTTGGAAACCGGCGACGTTGGCTGCCTGTTGTGCCATGTCGAGCACGGCGTCGAAGTCGCCCGCGTCATAGGCGAGCAATACTTCGGTTTGGTAGGGGAACTCGCGGATGAAGTTCTTGCGGCGTAGATCGGCCACATCCATGTTCATCTCGCGCGCGGCTTTCTCCATCATGCGTTCAACCACATAGGTGGCCTCAGGCCGTCCGGCGCCGCGATAGGCATCCACCGGTACCGTGTTGGTGTAGACTGCTTTCACGTTGCAGTAGATGGCCGGCATCGCATACTGGCCGGAAAGCAGTGTGCCATAAAGGTAGGTGGGCGTCGCCGTTGCGAATAGCGATGCGTAAGCGCCGAGATTGGCAATGGTGTCGACCTTGAAGCCGACAATTTTGCCATCAGCATCGAAGCCCATCTTGGCGGTTGTGACATGATCGCGGGCATGCGCATCGGTCATGAAGGATTCGGAACGTTCGGCCGTCCAGCGGATGGTGCGCCCGGTTTTCATCGACGCCCAAAGGCAGGTGATCTCTTCAGGGTAGATATAGATCTTCGAGCCGAAGCCGCCGCCGACGTCCGGCGCGATCACTCGCAGCTTGTGCTCCGGCGCAACATTGTAGAAGGCCGACAAGACAAGGCGGGCGACATGTGGGTTCTGCGAGGTGGAGTAGAGGGTGTAATGATCCTCAGCGTCATCATAGACGGCGATCGCTGAACGCGGCTCAATGGCGTTGGGCGAAAGGCGGTTGTTGATGAGGTCGATCTCGGTCACATGGGCAGCGCCAGCCAAACCCGCGTCGGTCTTGGCTTCGTCGCCCACTTCCCAATCAAAGCACATATTGTTGGGGATCTCATCGTGCACTAGGGCCTGGCCGGGGTTCATGGCCTCACCGGTCGCAACTGTCGGGGCGAGAACCTCATAGTCGACGTCAACGGCTTCAGCGGCGAGGCGCGCAAGAGCCTGAGTTTCGGCAACCACGATGGCAACCGAGTCGCCCACATAGCGCACCTTCTCGGTTGCGAGTGGTGACCACGCTCCAATCTTCATCGGATCACCATTTTTGGAGGTGATGGCCCAACCGGTGATGATGTCGCCAATGCCATCGGCCTTCAGCTCTGGGCCGGTATGGACGGCGAGCACACCATCCATCGCCAACGCAGCAGAGGCGTCGATGCCTTTGATGCGCGCATGGGCGTGAGGGGAGCGCACAAAGGCTCCAAAGGACTGATTTTCAACGCGAATATCGTCTGTGTACTTGCCCTTGCCGAGCAGAAACCGCTTGTCTTCTTTGCGCTTCACACGCGCACCAATTCCATCGCTCATGGTCTGTTTCCTTTCAGGCTCGCTCACATGTTGGCGGCGGCGTCTTCAATCGCTTTGACAATGTTGTGGTAGCCGGTGCAGCGGCAGATGTTGCCTTCCAGCTCAGCGCGGATGGCTTTCTCCGTCAGCGGTTTGCCGGCGGCCTTGTAGCGATTGACCATGTCGATGCCGGTCATGATCATGCCCGGGGTGCAAAAGCCGCACTGCAATCCATGATGTTCATTGAACGCAGCCTGCATGGGATGCAGATCGCCATTGGCAACGCCCTCCACGGTCGTCACCGATGCGCCCTCCAGGGAAACGGCGAGCGTTGTGCAGGATTTCACGGCCCTGCCGTCAACATGCACGACACAGGCGCCGCATTGCGAGGTGTCGCAACCAACATGTGTTCCTGTGAAACGGAGACTTTCCCGCAGAAAATCGGACAGCAAGGTGTTGTCCGGAACATCTTGGCTCACGGCTTTGCCGTTCACCGTCATGGTGATGCTGCTCATATGTAACCTCCCGACTGGCGCGCTTTTTTTTGCGCTTTTGAGCAATATGTATTTGGCTAGCCGGCACCCGACGTGCTGGCACAAAGCCTTTATTCGGCAGCGCTGACTTCGGCTGCCAATTCCTCCTGTGGGTTGAGATGTGTAGAGAAATTGTCGAAGAACTTGCCGGCGAGTTTGCGGGCGGTTGAATCGATCAACCTGCTACCAAGACGAGCCAGCTTCCCGCCCACTGTTGCATGCACCACGTAGGTGAGGAGCGTTTCTTCACCCTCTTCGGCCAGGGTCACGTCGGCGCCACCCTTGGCGAAACCGGCGACACCGCCTGATCCTTCGCCGCGAATGGTGTAGCTTTCCGGCGCGTTGATGTTGGCAAGCTCAACGTCACCTTCAAAGCGCGCTTTAACCGGTCCGATCTTCTGCACGACGACGGCATGCAATTCGGTATCTGACGTTTTTTCCAGCTCTTCGCAGCCTGGAATGCAGGCACGCAGAACGTCTTCATCGTTGAGCGCTTGCCAGACCACCTCCCGCGGTGCGGCAATACGGTGCTCGCCCGTCATATCCATCGTACAGTCCTCCCGAAGACCTCGATGTTTTCTTTTCAACTTAGCAGCTTTTCTCGGCTCGCCTAGTCAGGAATTTGGAAGAGAAGAGTGAGTGCTTGCTCCCGAGAATGAAAAGCTAGGCAAGCGAGCGGGCTTCTACCAAAAAGCGTTCTCGCAGGTCCGATGCCTGCAGCGCGTCTGACAAGGCCTGCAAGCTGTCGAGTGAGTGACACGCGTGGAAACTATCGACATGGTCAAGCAGTGTAACGACACCGCCGGCGCGTGGAGCGAAGCCTTCCCAGCGCAGTAGCGGGTTGAGCCAAGCCAACCGGCGGGAACTTCTGCCGAGCCGTGCGGCCTCCCGGTCAAGGAGTTCCAGATCCCCGCGCTCTAACCCGTCAGTGATGAGAAGCACGACTGCGCCGGCCGAGAGGACTCGCCGTGACCAGGCCTTGTTAAAGCGTTCCAGCGAAACACCGATGCGGGTGCCACCCTCCCAGTCGGTTGCCTCATGGCCGATTGTTGTCAGAGCCATGTCCGGATCGGCGTTACGCAAGGCGCGGGTGACATTGGTAAGCTCCGTGCCGAATGTGAAGGCATGCACATGGCCCCAGCTTCGTTGGGGTGCATGGGCCAGGGCATGAAGGTAGCGGAGAACCATGCGCGAATAGACCGACATGGAACCGGAGATGTCGCAGAGGGCCACCAGGTCGGGCTGCCGCGTCACGACGGACTTGCGGGCTATTTCATTGATCTCGCCGCTGCGGCGACGGGCTGCTCGCAAGGTTGCGCGGGCGTCCGGACGCGCTCCATGGCGGGAAGGACGTGATCGACGCGTGCGCATGGGCTTGACCGGCAATTGTAGATCACGCACCGCCCGCTGAGCTTCGGCAAGTTCGGCCGCGCTCATTTGCTCAAAATCCATCTGCTTGAAAGTTTCGTTCTGCGACCAGGTTAGGACGGCGTGTTCGACGGTTTCCTCGCGTTCTTTGTGGTCGTGGCGCTGCTCGCTTTTTTTGCCGAGCGCTTCTTCAGCCCGACGCTTGGCTGCCCGGGGTGGCGGCTGTTCCTCGTCGCCGGTCATCATCGGCGACATCAGATGGATCAGGCTCTCCAAGAATTCCGGGTCGCGCCAGAACATGGCGAACACCTGATGGAACACCTCCAAATGTTCGGCGCGCGTGATGAGCGTCGCTCGAAGCGTGTGGTAGAAATCAGTTCTGTGAGAGAAGCCAGCTGCCTCCACCGCCTCAATGGCTGTTTCAACCTGGGCGGTTCCGACTTTGATGCCGGCTTTGCGTAACGCCTGGACGAAGTGGACAATGTTCTCGACCAGCCGCCCGTCTTGTTTGGCAGCTACGTCAATCATCATTGCGCCCCTGCGAGCATGCCTTTGGCTTCGTCGAGAAGGCGGGTCGTTTCGGCGCCGGCGATCCGCGCGATGTCATCCTGGTACTTCAAGAGTGCGCCCAGCGTGTCGGTGATCACCTCAGGTGAAAGCGAAACGGCGTCGAGCGCCACCAGGCAGCGGGCCCAGTCGATGCTTTCGGCAACGCCGGGTGACTTGAAAAGGTCCTCGTTGCGCAAGCCTTGAACAAAGGCAACGATCTCGGCCGACAGGGCTTCGCTTGCTTGCGGAACACGTTTTTGCAGGATTTCCAGTTCGCGCTCGAACGCCGGATAATCCACCCAGTGGTAAAGGCAACGGCGCTTAAGGGCGTCGTGCACCTCGCGGGTCCTGTTGGATGTCAGAACCACAATGGGCGGGCTGGCAGCGTTGATTGTGCCGATTTCGGGAATGGTGACCTGATAGTCAGACAGGAGTTCAAGCAGAAAGGCCTCAAAAGGCTCATCGGTTCGGTCAACCTCATCGATCAACAGAACCGGTGGCCCATCGGGATGGGGTTCGAGCGCCTCCAACAGCGGACGGCGGATCAGAAAGTCATCTGAGAACAGTTCCGCTTGGAGGGCTGAGCGATCGGTGGCGCCAGCTGCCTCGGCAGTACGAATGGCAATCATCTGCCCGGCAAAGTTCCATTCATAGATGGCGGTGGCGGCATCCAGCCCCTCATAACACTGCAGGCGAATGAGGCGCCGGCCAAGCGTAGCTGCCAATGCCTTGGCGATTTCCGTCTTACCGACGCCAGCCTCGCCTTCAAGAAACAAGGGCTTGCCGAGACGCAGCGACAGATAGGCAACTGTGCCCAAATCCCGACCGCACACATAGTCTTGGCGTGCCAAGAGGGCGATGGTCTCGTCGATACTGTTTGGCCCGCTCGTCACCCGCGTTCTCCCGTCTCTTTTGGCCAACCGACATAGGAAGCCGGACGCACCCTGTCCATTGCACAATCCGTTGGCCCTTGCCCTGGATGCCTCGAAGCACCATGCTCTGGTGTAGCCATGTTGACCCAGACGCCCCCGATGCGCGACCCCATCGACGCGCTACTTGCCATGCCCCAGCCTGCTACACTGGCAGTTATTGCTGGCGTGGAAGGCCCGTCTTATCGACCCATCGGGGCGATGATGACGGTCTACTCGGCAACTGAGCGTGCCGGGACACTGTCATCGGGCTGCATTGAGTCGGATATCTCGTTGCATGCGATGGAAGCAGCTGAGGCCGGAGCGCCGCGCATGCTTCGTTATGGTCGCGGTTCGCCTTACATGGATATTCAATTGCCCTGTGGTGGCGGGCTGGACATTCTGCTTCTCCCACAACCTGACAGGGCGGCTCTTGCTGAGGTAGCAGCCAACCGCACGGCACGTGTTCCCTGTTCGCTGGTTGTTGATATCGAAACCGGTGCCATGCATGTGCAAGACACGGGTCCGACCGGGCGCAACGGCCAGCAACTCACGATCCGTTTTGAGCCAGACATTCGTTTCTTGGTGTTCGGAAAAGGCCCTGAAGCGAGTACCTTTGCCGCGCTTGTGCAGTCAGCTGGCTATCCCAACCTGCTGCTATCTCCCGATCCAGAGACACTCGATATCGGCTCGGCGGCGGGGTGTGAAACGAGGACACTGAAAGTCCAAGCGTTTCCAGAGGGTCTAGAGGTCGATGATCGCACGGCGGTCGTCTTGTTCTTTCACGACCATGATTGGGAACCACCACTTCTGGCCGGAGCGCTGGAGACATCGGCTTTCTACATTGGCGCACAGGGCAGCCAGCGGGCGCGCGATGCACGTTTGCAAACCCTCCAACTTATGGGGGTGGCTCAAGAGGCGCAGGCCAGGCTGCATGGGCCGGTTGGCCTCATTCCTTCGGCACGCGACGCTGGAACGCTCGCGGTTTCGGTTCTCGCTGAAGTGCTTGCCAAGGCCATGGCGCAGGCGGCATGAGCCTGGCCTGCGTGCTGCTGGCGGCTGGGTCGTCACGCCGCTTCGGACAAGACGACAAGCTTCTCTCCCTGTTGGATGGCGGACCGCTGGTGTCCTATGCCGCCAATGCTCTGCGAGGGCTTCGCCCTGAAGCATTGATTGGGGTTGCGCGATCGCCGGGCGTCATCGAACAACTGTCGGGTTTTGACATTGTCACTCCGCCCGAGGTTGATCCGGAACAGGCCGACAGTCTGCGGGCGGGCGTGCGGCGAGCCAGGGAGTTGGGCGCGACGCGGGTTCTTGTCGCGTTGGGCGATATGCCCTTCATCACCACCGGTCACTTAGCGACCGTTGCTGAACGGTGTACCGACACACAGGCCAGTGCGGTCAGCGGCGGGGCACGCCCGATGCCGCCGGCCTGTTTTCCTGCCTCCTTGATCCCAGATCTCCTCGCGTTGCATGGCGATCACGGAGCCGGGTCGCTTTTGCGCGCCCTTCCTTCCTCGGCTTTGGTCGACGTCCCGGCAGACCTTTTGCGCGATGTGGACACGCCTGCAAATCTGAGTGCCCTGGGCGCCGGGCAATCTGGCGTGGTCTGACCTGCTTGCTCAGTCGTCGGAGCTGGAAAACCAGATATCCGGTTCTGCTGAATTCGCTTTCACCACTCGGGCATTGGGTAAGTCGTTCTCGCTGACTTTCGTCCTAGCCCTTTCCGGCGGAAGGCCCTGTTCAAGCCAACGGTCGGTCAGGCGCCGTTCAAGCTCGTCATCGGCGACATCGATGCTGATCGTTAGGTCGTAGAACTCTGCCAGATGCTCCCAGCCTGGCGCTTGAAGCAGCAAGTAGTTGCCTTCTACAAGGATGATCGGGATCGCTTGGTCTATCAGTCGCGCGCTGGCCCTCGAAAGCTCCATTGATCGGTCAAAAATGGGTATTGCGACAGCGCCTTTGGCATTTGTGCGGAGCCGCTGGTGAAGCGCGAGAAGACCGTCGATATCGAAGGTTTCCGGTGCCCCTTTGCGCGGTAGCAGCCCCAGCTCCTCTAGGACCATGTTGTCGTAGTGAAAGCCGTCCATCGGCACCGTTGCGCAGCAGCCGGGCGCGCGGGCATTGAGGACCTTTTCTAGTCTCTCCGACAGGGTAGACTTACCACTACCCGGAGGCCCGACGATGCCTATCAGTCGACGGTTTTTGCCGTCTTCGACCGACAGGAGGCGTTCGACCAGTTCGTCCAGCCGGTTGATATGATCGGGGCTCTTTTCACGCACAGATGAACTCGCGATCGTCGCACCGGTCTAAGCCGCTTGCGGCACGGACTCTGACGGCGGTTGCTTGGCACCGGTCATGAACGCCACGGCGTCTGACATCGTGTACTCATTGGGATCAATCACACACAGCCGTTTGCCAAGGCGGTGAACGTGAATACGGTCAGCAACCTCAAAGACGTGCGGCATGTTGTGGCTGATCAGGATGATCGGAATTCCCCGGGCCTTCACGTCCTGAATGAGTTCCAGAACCTTCCGACTCTCCTTCACGCCCAAGGCCGCCGTTGGCTCGTCGAGAATGATCACTTTCGAACCGAAGGCGGCGGCACGGGCCACCGCTACGCCTTGGCGTTGCCCACCGGATAGTGTCTCGACGGCCTGGTTGATGTTCTGAATCGTCATGAGACCCAGCTCCGATAGCTTGTCTCGCGCGAAGGTCTCCATTTGTTTGCGGTCGAGTTGGCGAAAGACCTTGCCCATCATGCCCGGCTTTCGAATTTCCCGGCCCATGAACATATTGTCGGCAATCGACAGGGCAGGGGACATAGCCAGTGTTTGATAGACCGTTTCGATACCAGCTTCCCTGGCTTGAATCGGCGAGGTGAAGCGGACAGTTTTGCCTTCCAGGGTGACCTGACCTGCATCAGGCGACACAGCGCCTGAAATGACCTTGATAAGCGAGGACTTGCCGGCGCCGTTGTCGCCAATGACCGCCAAGATTTCGCCAGGCAGCAGATCGAAATCACAATGGTCGAGCGCGGTGACCTTGCCGTAGCGTTTGACCACGCCACGGGCCTTGAGAATGGGCTCCATCAGGCTGCTACCTTTCTGATCCATTGATCGACCGCGACCGCGCCAATGATGAGGGCGCCGATAAGCAGGAAGGTCCATTGTGCGTCGGCGCCAAGAAGACGCAGCCCAAGGGTGAAAACTCCGACAATCAAGGCGCCGAAGAACGCACACATGATCGACCCGCGCCAACCAAAGAGCGAGATGACGCCAATCACAACGGCGGTGATGCATTCAATGATGAGACACTGGCCTGAGGTCGGCGCAACCGAACCGATGCGACCAATAATGGCCCAACCAGCAAAGGCGCAGATTAGGCCTGCGACCGCATAAACCGAAATCAGCGTCTTGGTCACGTTGACACCTGACAGCTGCGCGGCCTCTGGGTCATCGCCGACGGCGTAGACATGGCGGCCCCAGGCGGTGTGTTTGAGGACGTATGCGAGCAGCAGGAACAAAACGATCATAAAGATCACGCCGAGTGTAAAGACAGCGCCGCCAACGTTGTAGTTGCTTCCCATCAGCTGCAGCACCGGTGCCTCTGCGGCGATATCTTGGCTTCGGATGGTTTCGTTGGCCGAGTAGAGGAAGTTCGCGGCAAGCACGATCTGCCACAAACCCAGCGTGACGATGAAGGGCGGCATATTCATGTAGGCAACCAGCCAGCCATTGATCGCGCCCAACGCGGTTCCGAAGGCAAGGCCGCAGACCACGGCGATCTCCGGCGGTAACCCGTACCGGAAGGCGAACTGGCCCATGATGACAGACGAGATCACGGCGATCGCGCCGACGCTGAGATCGATGCCTGCCGTCAAGATGACAAGGCTTTGCGCGGCAGCAACGATGCCGACGATCTGAACCTGTTGCAGGATGAGCGTTAGTGCGAATGGGGAGAAGAAGCGCTGGCCGAGCAGCATGCCAAAGATGGCAATAGAGGCGACCAGAACGATCAGCGGCACCAGTGCTGGATTGGTATGCAGGGCATGTTGAATGGTGCCGAGAACACCGCGTTTTTCGTCCTCAAATTCAACAACTTGTGCGCTGGCACCAGCAGCCGCGGCTTCATAGCTGTCCTGTTGGGACATTCTTCTCCCGTCCGTTCTGAAAGTTCGGTTGGCCCGACACGTGTTTCAAAAAAGGCGGGCCGTTGCCCGCCTTTCATAGTGAGTGTGTTCCAGGGTATTTTGGATATCAACCCCAGCAACGGGCGGTGCCTTCCGCCGTGTCGATGCTCTCAACGCCATCCACTGGTTGGTCGGTGACGAGCGCAACACCAGTGTCGAAGAAGTCTTTGCCTTCGGTTGCTGCCGGTGCAGTTCCATCAGAAGCCCAAGCGGCGATGGCTTCAATACCAAGCGATGCCATCAGTAGCGGGTACTGCTGAGAGGTTGCTCCAATGACGCCGTCAGCCACGTTCTGGACACCTGGGCAGCCGCCGTCGACGGAGACGATCAAAACATCGTCCTGACGACCGATGGCGCGAAGAGCCTCATAGGCGCCAGCGGCAGCCGGTTCGTTGATGGTGTAGACGACGTTGATCGTTGGATCGACGGCAAGCAGGCTCTCCATAGCCCGGCGTCCGCCTTCCTCATTGCCGGCGGTGACCTCGTTTCCGACGATGCGCGAGTCGTCCTCGTCGCCCCAGCGGTTGGGATCACCAAGATCAATCCCGAAACCTTGCAGGAACCCCTGGTCGCGTAGGACGCCAACGGTTGGTTGGCTGACAGCAAGATCGAGCATTGCTATGCGGGCATTGGCGGCATCGTCGCCAAGAGCGGCCGCAGCCCACTGACCGATCAGCTCGCCAGCTAGGAAGTTGTCGGTGGCAAAGGTCATGTCGGCCGCATCAATTGGCTCAAGCGGTGTATCGAGCGCGATCACCAGAATGCCCGCGTCGCGAGCCTGCTGCACAGCAGGGACGATGGCAGACGTGTCGGACGCCGTCAGAAGGATACCGCTGGCGCCGTTTGCGATGCACGTTTCGATGGCGGCAACTTGCGTTTCATGGTCGCCATCGATGCGGCCGGCGAAGGTCGAAAGATCAATACCCAGTTCTTCGGCTTGTGCCGTTGCGCCTTCGCGCATTTTGACGAAGAACGGGTTGGTGTCGGTCTTTGTGATCAGGCAGGCTGAAACGTCGCCACCCTGCGCGCTTGCCAGCGTTGTAGACCCTGCAAATCCAGCAGCCGCAACAGCTACGAGCGCTGTGCTTGCAATCAGCTTCTTCATGACTTTCTCCCGGAGTCGTTTGTTTTTCATCGTGGTGCCCGGTCAACTCGTTGGCCAAACCTGTGGGCACGTCGGCAGACAAGCAGAGGAAATTAGCAGCGTCAATAAATAAATAAACTTGATTTAATAAATGTTCTGACGGACTGTCGTTGTCCGGGGTGCCACTCAGGGGGAGCCATTGGAACCCACACGAACAACGACAAACCGCGATCGGCAGGCGCGCGATGGCGCAACACCTGGGCGCGTTCGCAATCACAATGAACGTCTGGTGCTGTCGGTGGTCAAAGAACGGGGCCCACTTGCCAGTTCGCAGATCGCACGGCTCACCTCTCTTTCTGCCCAGACTGCATCGGTCATAACCCGATCGTTGGTGGCCGACGGTATGTTGCTGCGCGGCGACCCGGTGCGGGCGCGGGGCCAGGTTGGTAAACCGTCGACACCGGTTTGTCTCAATCCGGGTGGAGCGTTGGCGTTCGGCCTGCGGATAGGCCGGCGAACCGCTGACATGATCCTGATGAACATGGTCGGCGAGGTGGTGGACAGTAGAACGCTGCCTTACGATTTCCCACTGCCGGAAACCATCGACGGTTTTGCCAAAGAAAGCGTTGCCGCAATGACCGCAGATCTGGCGCAAACAATGCGTCAGCGCATCGTCGGTATTGGCGTTGCGGCACCCTTTGGGCTCTGGAAACTGCCGGAGGAAGCAGGCGCGCCGAGAGAGGCATTGGACGGCTGGAAAACCCATGATTTCCAGACAAGCTTTGCCGCTTTTTCAGACCTTGAAGTCTTTGCGGCCAATGATGCCAGCATGGCATGCAGCGGCGAGTTCGTCTTCGGTCAAGAAGACCTGTCAGAGTTCATTTATTTCTATGTTGGAGCCTTCGTCGGTGGCGGACTTGTGCTCGGCGGGCGTGTGTTCTTGGGCCGCACAGGTAACGCTGCCGCTTTTGGCTCACTGCCCATCGACAATATCGACACAAAACCTAACCAATTGGTCCAAGGCGCGTCGATCTATGTGCTGGAGCGGGCGCTGAGCGACCGTGACGGGCGGCTGGTTACGCTGCGCAGCACATCGGATGCTTGGACGCTGCAAGATCCGCTGGTGGCATCCTGGGTTAATCAGACCGGACGGTCACTGGCCATCGCTTCTTTGGCTGTTTCGGCAACCGTGGATGTTCAGACCGTTGTCATTGACGGAAGCTTTCCGCCGGCCATCAAGCAAGCCATCCAGTCTTGCATGCGCGATGCTCTTGACCGGTTGGATACCAGCGAGATTGAGCGATCATCGATAGTCCTGGGCGGGCTTGGCCGGTCGGCGGCTGCCATGGGGGCCGCTTATCAGCCTATCAGTGCAGCCTATTTCATCGAGGGAAGCCAAATCCGCGCGAGTGTCTAGCCGGTCACCTTGGCCCTGCTAGTTCGATGATGGCGCTCTGAGGCTTTGTGTCCAGCTAGCCATGGCATCGGCTATCAGGATCTTGTCCGATCCGATGACAAAGGTTTTCACGCCAAGCGCTTGCCAGTGTTTGATCAGGTCTTGGCACTCATTGGGGTCGGGAGAGAAGACCGGCATCATGACAGGGATGCTCGCACTCACTGCACATCGCACCATGTGCTCCACGGCGGACAACACTTCGCGGTGTCGCCAGTTGCCATTGTGGCCCATTGAGACCGACAGATCGAATGGGCCGAACATGAGAGCCCGAAGACCATTGATCGCACAAATGGCTTCGATGTTGGCGTGGCCCTCCTTGGTTTCGACCAGGCCAATAACCCCAACCCTGGCCTCTTCCTCGGCCACATAGGCTTCCCAGTTGCGGATGAAATGGCCACCTGCCCGGCAACAAGGGCAGGCGCCGCGGAGGCCGTGCGGGCCAAAGCGGGTGGCGGCAACGGCCAGTTCAGCCTGCTCGGCCGTCGACATGTTTGGCACAACAACATGGCGTATGCCGGCGTCCAGCGCTTTCATAATCTCCACAGGATCGGATCGCGAAACACGAATGGCACTGGCGATCATGTTGGCATCGCAGGCTCGTGCGAGGTTTTCCGCTGTCTCGATGCCGAATGCGCCGTGCTCACAGTCGATGATCGAGAAATCAAAGCCATTGAGTCCAATGATATCAATAAGCTCTGGCGCTGCGATTTGCGTCCAGGTGCCCATTGCGACCTCGGGACTTTCAAGCAGTGCTTTGAGGTCGTGCGTCATGCGTCAGCAAGCCCAAGCACAGCCTTGCATTTGATCTCAACAAGGATGCCGGGCATCGAAAAACCCTTTACGGCAAAGCCGGTCCAGGTGGGGTAGCGGCCGGTGAAGAAACGGTCCTTCACCGCCATGAACGTCCCCAAATCGGCCATGTCGCTCGCAAACCAGGTCTCCAACTCAATGACGTCGTCAAAGGTTGCATCCGCTGCGGTCAGTACCTTGCCGACGTTTTCAAAGGCTTGTGTGAACTGGGCTTCGACCCCTTCGACAACATTGAGATCGGCACCACGGCCTACCTGACCGGAGATGTAGAGGGTATCGCCAACCTGAATGCCTGGGGCGTAGTGGTAGGTGTCGTAGATGTTCTCCATCCCCGTCGGGATGATGACCTTACGGCTTGGCATGTTCATCTCCTGTAGCAGACGGTTTCGATTGCCTCGGTGATACGCCGTGCGTCGGGCATGGAGGCTCGTTCGAGGCGGTCATTGTAGGGAACGGGCATCTCTGGCGAGCCGACGCGTTCGACCGGAGCGTCGAGCCAGTCAAAGGCCTCATGTTGGATGGCAGCGGCGATCTCGCCGCCGAAACCAGCGAAGGTTGGTGCTTCGTGGACAATGACCGCCCTGTTCGTCTTGCGCACGCTTGCAACAATCGTCTCGACGTCCAGAGGTTTGATGGTGCGGGGATCGATGACTTCCACACTGATGCCTTTGCCCGCCAGCCGCTCGGCGGCTTGAACAGCGCGCTCCACCATCGCCAGCGTTGCAATCACCGTGCAATCAGTCCCCTCGCGCACGATACGCGCCTTGCCGGGTTGGATGACGTAACTCTGCTCCGGAACAGGCTGTTCCTGACCGAGGTAGAGAAGCTTGTGCTCAAGAAAAATCACCGGTCCGTCCGAGCGAACGGCACTCGCCATCAGGCCCTTGGCGTCATATGCCGAGGACGGCGCGTACACCTCAAGGCCTGGGATGTTGGCAAACAGCATTTCCAGCGATTGGCTGTGCTGCGCGGCGAGCCGAATTCCGCCTCCCTGAGGCCCACGAAAAACAATGGGAACCTTGGCCTTTCCGCCGAGCATGAAGCGGGCCTTGGCCGCCTGGTTGATGATGGCATCCATCATCAGCGACACAAAATCCCAAAGCTGCGCTTCAACGATCACACGCTTGCCCTGTAGCGCCGCGCCCACACCGCAGGTGGCAATGGCGCCTTCAGAGATTGGAGTATCGCGGACACGCTCAGCGCCGAACGCATCCATCAGACCACGGGTCAGCCCGAAAATGCCGCCGATGCGTGCCACATCTTCTCCGAGCAGGATCAAGTCCTTGTCGCGCTGCATTTCCAGGTGAAAGGCTTCGTTGATTGCATCCTTGTAGGTAAGGGCGCGATCACCTGCTTCCGGTTCGATAGCATCGACGAGAATGGGCTTAGTGCTGACATGGCCAAGCGCATCATCCAAGGTTGGTTCAGGCTGTGCTTTTGCCCATTCGATTGCGTTTTCAACCTCCGCTTCGACGGCTTGCCGAACCTCGTCGTAGGCGGTTTCATCGAGCTGATGCTGTGCAATTAACTGATCTCGCTGCCGGACAATCGGGTCTTTGTCGCGCCACGCTGTCTCTTCGTCGGCAGTGCGATAAGCAGGGAGGTTGGCCCGCATGGAATGATCATCCCAGCGGTAAGTCAGTGCCTCGATAAGCGTTGGACCCTCGCCGGCGCGAGCGCGCATGGAAGCTTGCTCGCAGGCTTGCCGCACGGCTCCGGCATCATTGCCATCTATGCGCACATTCGGAACGTCATAGGCATCACCACGCGCTGCGATGGATGGTCCTGCGGTGACCATTCCAGTTGGTGTCGAAAGGCCGTACTGATTGTTTTCACAAAAGAAAATGAGGGGTAGCTTCCAAATTGCTGCGAGGTTCATGGCCTCGTGGAAGATGCCTTCATTGGCGGCGCCATCACCAAAAAAGCTAATGCCGATCTGGCCACTGCCGTCGAGTTGTGCAGCCAGTGCCGCACCGGTGCCAATACCCATCCCAGCGCCAATGATCCCATTGGCTCCAAGGATATTGCGCTCGATGTCGGCGATGTGCATCGACCCACCAATCCCTGCGCAGTAGCCAGCCTCTTTGCCCATAAGTTCTGCAAACATGCGGCGCATGTCGGCACCCTTGGCCAGCGTGTGGCCGTGGCCGCGGTGGTGAGTGAGCAGGAAGTCTTCAGCGGCGAGAGCCGAACAGGCTCCTGCAGCTATCGCCTCTTGCCCAACACTAGAGTGGGCCGTGCCTTTGATCACGCCCTCCAGGAATAGCTCTTTGGCTCGAACTTCGAAGCGCCGAATGCGCATCATAAGCCGCAAGGCTTCCCGCTGGTCCTCAAATGTCAGGCGATTGACAGCAACAGACCCTTGCACGCTGCCAAGAATGGAGACGTCGGCCATCATCCGCCCCCATAGATAAGGCGCGGAAGCCACAGCGACAGATCAGGCCACAAAAGGACGATGATAAGGGCCAGAACCTGCAGCCCGATGAAGGGCCATTGCGCGGCAAAAATGTCCTGAAGCGAAACGCCTTCTGGCGCCGCGCCCTTGAGATAGAAGCATGCTGGGCCGAAAGGCGGCGTGAGATAGGCAATCTGCATCGAGAGATTGAAAACGATGCCAAACCAGATTGGATCGTATCCAAGCTGTGTCAGGACAGGCAGGAATATTGGCATGGTAAGGAAGAGGATGCCGATCCAGTCTATGAAAAAACCCAGCACAATGAAGACGCCGACCATCACGGCAAGGATCACAGCCGGTTCCTCGGAGACGCTGGACAATACATTGCTTGCGAAGTCGATGCCGCCCATGAGGTTGTAGACACCAATCAATGCGTTGGTTCCGAACACAAGCCAGAACACCATTCCGCAGGTTCGCATGGCCTGCAGCATCACCTCGCGAACCATGGTCAAGGTCAGTGTGCCGCGCACCCAGGCCGCAACTGCCGCTCCGAAAGCCCCCAGCGCCGCGCTCTCGGTGATGGATGCGAGACCAGCGTAGATCGAGAACAGAACGCCTCCAGCCACAGCGACCGGCAATGCCACGCCTTTGAACAGGGCGATCTTGTCCCATAGCGGCATGTCCTGCTCGTCGGCATCAAGCGCTGGCCCCATTGCCGGGTTCAACCAGCAACGCATGAGGACGTAGAGAACGTAGAAACTTGCAAGCATCAGGCCCGGCACCAGTGTTGCCAGGAAGAGCTGTGAGATGTTCACCTCGGCGGTAAGGCCATAGAAAATAAGGATGATGGAGGGCGGGATCATCGTTCCCAAGGACCCGCCGGCCGTCACAATGCCGATGGCCAGTTTCTTGTCATAGCCAAGCCTCAGCATCTGAGGCAAAGCGATGAGGCCCAGGAGTACGATCTCACCGCCAATGATGCCCGTCGTTGCGCCAAGAATGACCGCAACAAAGATCGTGACAACGCCGATGCCACCTCGTAGCGACCCTGCCCAAACGTGGAGCGCACGGTAGAGATCACGGGCCACGCCGGACTTCTCCATGAAGCTTGCCATTATGACAAACATCGGCACAGCGATGAGCGCAAAGCTGTCGATGAAATCGACTGTCCGGCTGCCCACGATGAACAGGGAGTTCAGCCCGAATTGTGTGACAGCGAGGACGACGGCAATGGCGCCTGACACAAAGGCGAGCGGTACCCCAAGCATGAGCAGCGTCGCCATTGCCGCCAGGATCACAACGGTGAGCGTGCCGATGTCCACCGGATTAGGTCACCCTACGCTTGAAGGCTTGGTTCAGCAGGACGGCCAGGAAGAGGATCGCGCCTAGAAAGATCATGCCCTTCAAAAACGCGGGAACCGGTGCATTGAAGCTGCTGCCGGTTCGCTCAGGCGTCCAGGAGCCATCCAAAGCAAAGCGCCAGATGGCGCGTTCGGCCATGCGCCAGGATGCGTAGGCCAACCCTGAGAGATAGACTGTGCCTGCCACCACGCTCAGCCAGTGTGACAGGCGTTCCAAACCAGGGCGCCCGTCGACCAAAACGCCGATGCGCATATGCATCGCCTCGGCCATGCAGAATGCGCCGCCGAAGATGAAGGCAAAGCCGGCGAGCATAACCGACACTTCGTGTGCCCAGGCCGTTGGCGCGCCAAACCCGTAGCGGGCGACGACCTCATAGACCATCACCAGAATGACCGCGGCGAAACACCAGGACGCCGCGCGCCCGACAATCAGGGCAAAGCTGTCAAGGAAGCGCATTGCTCATCGCCCCAGGCATTTTGGGCTCACGACCAATCGCGGTCATGAGCCCTGATTACCATTAGTTGAGACCCAATTCTTCCAGGAAGGCCTGGTGACTATCCACGATTGCCTGAGCGTTGGGGCTTCGACTGCCCCAGTCGGCCCAAACTTCCTGGGTCAGCGCACGGAAGGTTGCAGCCTCTTCGTCGCCGAAGGCGATAAAGGTCACGGCCAGATCATTGCGTGCTTGCGCTTCGGCTTCGGCGTCGGCTGCCGGCAGCGCTTCGCGAAGGCGATCAGACATGGTGTTGCAAGCGTCGGTGAAGGCCTGTTGATGTTCGTCCGACAGGTCGTTCCATTTGTCCAATGAAACACTCATCTCAGTGACGGCCATGGAGTGCCGGGCCAAGACTGAATACTTCGCCTGATTGTGCATGCCGAGCGCAACGTTGAGGGCTACATTGGCCAGGTCGGTGGCGTCCAGGACGCCGGTCTCCATGGCCGTTACGCTTTCGCCGACACCCATGGTCACGAGTGAGGCGCCGGCTCGATTGAGAAGGTCCGATGCCAAGCCGCCTGGTGCCCGCATGGAAAGCCCTTCAAAATCCGCGACTGTGTTGATGGGCACCGTCGACGGAATTTGCTCAGGCGGCCAATAGATCGGACAAATGAAGTGAAGGTCATATTGAGCATAGAGCGCCTGAGCGAGTTCAATTCCCCCGCCTTCGGTAAACCAGCGGTCGCGCGTAGCGCTGTCTGGATAAGCGCCAATTGTATCGCCGAGCACGCCCATCGCCGGGTCGCTGCCAGCAAAATAGCTTGGCGCGGTGTACTGACCATCAAGAATCCCGTTCTGGATGGCTTCAATGGTTTCCGCCGCGCCGACGACAGCCCCACCGGGCAGGACAGTGATCTCAATGGCGCCACCAGTGGCCTCGGCGAGCTCAGCGGCCATCTCTTCAAAGGCCAGGGTCGTCGCGGCCGTCGCGCCGAGAAATGTCTGCATTTGAAACTCTGCGGCCATGGCTGGCGTGGCCAGCAGCCCGGCTAGGGCCGTCGAAGCAGTGAGAGCTTTGTTGAACATTATGGTTCCTCCCGTGGATGTGCTTGTTTGCCTGCGGTTAAGCCGCGATGCGTGGGGTTTTCATGTTTAGGATTGATCGGGTTTCAGCGACCGTCGCCGGCTCACGGCCAAGAGCGCGGGCCTGCGCCACCACCTTGGCGATCACTTCGGCGTTGGTGAGGTGGCGATCGCCATCCATGTAGGCGTAGTCGCCAAGCCCGATGGAGATGTGTCCGCCTTCGCGGATCACCTTTTCCGTCAGCGTGAAGAGATCGCCTTTGTAGGAAACGGCGGTCCATACACTGTCATAGTCTGGGGGGAGAAATGCGGTGTGTGCATCAAGGCCGGCTACGGTTCCTGGATGGCCGGCGAAGATGATCTCGTCGGTCATACAGAAACAGATGTAGGCGGGGGCATCCAGAACCCCCATTTTCAGGAACTGTTCGATTTGCCGGGTGAATCCGACGTTCCAACTGACCAGGTAAGGCGTTAGGTTGTAGTGCCGAATGCGCTCGGCGAAATACATCAGCGTGCCGGTGGAATTTTTGTAGATCAGCTCGGTGGTGTCGTACTTACCCTCCTGCGGGTTCCACCAGTCCACATTAACACTTCCAACATCCATCGGTGCGAAGTCGGGCGCCGTGTCGGCGGACTTCATCATCTCTTCGATGGCGGCGAAACGACCTTTGGCATCCACATCGTTGGCCACATAGCCAAGGGTTGGATGGATGAGGATGTCGGACTGGGCGCGAATGCCGGCGTTGGTTTCTAGATAAAAGTTGGGATCATGGTCGGGCGTGCCGTCGGCTTTGCGACCGTGAAAATGCACGATCGCTGCGCCTTCATCGTAGCAGGCCTTCGCGTCGGTAACTATCTCTTTGGGTAGAAAGGGAACGTTTGGATTGCCACGTCGCGTCGCGAGTTCGTTGACCCGCGCTTCAATAATGATCTTGCCCAACAATCCCTCCCGGACAGCGTCTTGGCAGCATCTTTGCGTGCGCCTTGGGTCGAGGATGGACCAGAATGATGTAAGAATCCAGACTTAAGATATATATTTGTTGCATGTCTTCGCTAATTGTATATCTTTAGATATATGTCTAATGCTTCTCTATCTTCATCCCCGCACGATGTTGCTGACCTTCTGAGCGACGCTTTTGCGGGTCACACCATGCAGCGCGTGCGCACCCCGGATGGGCGGTATCGCTACAGCTATGTCAGCGAGGGAGTGCGAGAGAGCCTGGGGCTTGATCCCGACGCTCTTATGCAGATGGAAGCCGTCGATCATCATTGGGTCCATCCGCAAGATCGGGGCCGTTTCGTTGCTGCCTTGGAAGCATCGGCTTCAACGCTTGGTCGGCTCGATCTGGAAGTGCGCGTTGAACTTGACGGTGGCGGTCACAAGTGGGTTCGCTCGATTGGAAACCCGCGTCGGCTGGAAGATGGGACGACCATCTGGGATGGTGTTGCGCTGGATGTGACTGATCGCCGTGAGGCGGTGGAAGCACTTCAAAAGACCTTGTCTCAGGTGCGGGCCAACGAAACGTCTGGTGCACGTTTCTCTCACATTGCGGCAAGCGATGTAGCTAAGAGACTTGCGGCGCTCGAACAGGCGGTAGCTGCGTTGCCGGCCGACGGTTCCGCAGCTGCATTGGTGAAAACGCAGTTTGATGTGTTCAAGCGAACCTTGTCAGCGGCCCGTGGATTGGTGGAGCAGAACGAGGATGTTCCGATCAGCGCAATGCGTGGGGAGGGTGTAACGTCGCCCGACAAAGAAATCCTCAACGCGCTGACGCACAAACAAAGAGCGGTTTTGTCATGTGTGTCGCAGGGTCTGCCCAATCAAAAGATTGCCGAAGAACTCGGCATCACGGAAGGCACGGTAAAGCTTCACATCTCGTCGATCCTCAAACGCCTTGGCGTTCGTAACCGCACCGAAGCGGCCTTGCGATGGAAAGCCGCTCGACCCTGACGGATCGCAAGCTCCCTCCAACGGTACAGAACATCGGCCCACCAGAAAGAGCTCGAACCCTAGCCTTGCAAGAGCAGGGGCAGGCCTAGCGTCAGCGCCGGGAACGCCAGAAGAATGCCGACGCGCACGATTTCCGATGCAAAGAAGGGGGCAACGCCGCGAAAGGTTGTCGACATCGGCACATCCTTGGCAAGCGCCGAGATAACGAACACGTTCATACCCACCGGTGGCGTGATGAGCCCTAACTCCACCACGACTAACGCCAATATGCCGAACCAGATCTTCAGATGCTCGGTCGACATCCCGAATCCGGAGCCTTCAGCTGGTTGAAAGTCGCCGCCGTTCATCGCGACGAGGACCGGCCAAAAGAAGGGTAGGACGAGCAAGATCATCGACAGCGAGTCCATTAAACAACCAAGCAGAATGAGCGCCAGGAGGAGAAGGAGCAGCACCATCATGGGTGTGAGGCCTGAGTTGACCGCCATCTCAGCGGCGAATTGCGGCACACCGGCCCGCGACATGAAGATCTTCAGGAGCTCAGCACCCAAAAGAATGAGGAAGATCATCCCTGTCGTTGACGCGGTTTCTCTCAGCGATTCCTGCGTGTTGTATATCGAAAGATGTCCCTTCACGATGCCGAAGACAAAGACGATGAAGACACCGATCGCTGCTGCCGGGGTAGGCGTGTAAAGGCCCGCATAAATACCGCCGATGACAATACCAAACACGACGAGGACCGGAACCATTCCCCGGGTCGCAGCCCAGAATTCGGCGCTGTCCTCAGCGCCCTTGGCGGGACCGGCGTCGGGGGCGAACCGCACATAGATGGCAATGGTCAGAAGAAACAAGATCACCGCCAGGATGCCTGGTATCAGTGCCGCCATGAACATGGTCACCACGTTGGCTTCCACGATGATGGCGTAGATCACCAGCACGACGGAGGGCGGTATCAAGATGCCCAGGACGCCGCCTGCGGCGACCGATCCAGTCGCGAGGGCTGGCGAGTAGTTGTAGCGGCGCAGTTCCGGTAGCGCGACCTTGCCCATGGTTGAGGCGGTGGCCAGCGATGATCCGCACACGGCGCCAAAACCGGCGCAAGCGGCGATGGATGCCATCGCCGTGCCGCCACGCATCCATCCAAGCCAAGCGTTGGCTGCGCGAAACAAATCTTGTGAGAGGCCGGTTTTGACGGCCAGCGAGCCCATCAAGATGAACATTGGAACGACCGACAGGTCGTAGATGGAGAACTGGCCGTAAGCGAGGGTTTTAAGCTGGGCTAGCAGAACGTTGGAGCCGCTCAGCATCGTTGTGCCGATAGCGCCCACCAGGATCATCGCATAGGCGATTGGCATCCTGAGAATGATCAAGGCGATGAGCGCGCCGAGGCCGGTCGCGCCGAGTGCGATGGGCTCCATTAAGCGTCTCCGGCAACGTCAGCAAGCAGCGTCATCAGAGCGGCGACAACGAGCAAAAACAAGGAAATCAGAACCGGGATAAAGACCCACCAAGTCGGCACCTGGAGAATCGTGCTGCTGTAACCAAAGGTGCGCTGATCGATCAGGCCGAAAAACATCCGCCACAACAAGATAGCTGCAAAGCCCAGCGCGACAGCGGAAGCGAAACTGTCGAGCACGCGCCGAATTCTGGGTCCGGTTGCCGCCGTGAAGAGGTCGGCACGCACATTTTGTCGGTGAAGCTGGCAGTAGGGCAGGAAGGCAAACGCCGCCGCCGCCACGCCCATTTCTGTTAGTTCCACATCGCCAGCGAAGCCGATGCCGAAAAACTCTCCGGCAACGGCCCACACATTGATGAGGACGAGAACGACGAGCACCACACCGCCAAGGAGTGCCCAAACGTCGATTGCACGTTGTAGCATTCCCCAAAGTGGCGTGCCCGTCATCGCCATCGTTTAGTTGCCTGCCGCCGCGATGGCGTCGCGGGCAGCGCCAACGAGCGCATCACCGTCAACGCCTGCGTCGGAGACTTCGTCAATCCAACGATCAACGACTACTTCCATTGGCGCAAGCAGGGCGGCCTTTTCGTCGTCGGGAAACACAAAGTGCGTGTTGCCGTCCTCGTTTTCCTTGCCTATCCCGAAGTTGTCGGTTCCACGCCAAAGCTCTCCCACCTCGCGCAACCAGTCCTCATTGGAAGCTTCGCGGAAGGCGTTTTGAACCTCATCGGGTAAGCTGTCCCAGGTTCCCTTGTTCATCGACACCTGAAAGACTGACGTTCCAAGGCGCGCCATGCCGGCGCCTTCAATCTGGTAGTCGGTCTGTTCCTGCAACCGCAGCGGCGGGATGATTTCCCATGGGATCAGAGCGCCATCGACAACGCCCCGCGACAGAGCTTGCGGCAGTTCCGGAACGGGCATTGCGACCGGAGTGGCGCCCAGTGCTTCAATCACCCAGGCGCCGCTGCGAGAGGGCGTCCGCAGGCTAAGACCATCGAGGTCGGCTGGGGCACGAACCTCGTCGTCCACCATCTGCATGCCATTGCCAGCGTGCACGTGGAGGAACATGACCTCAAGGCCGGCGTATTCCTCTGCCAATTGGTCGTCGAACATCGCACGCATGGCGAGGTTGGTGGCTGTTGGGTCGTTCACGAAAACAGTTGGCAGTTCAAAGACCTCGGTACGGGGGAAAAGGCCCGGCGTATAACCGTTGAGCGTCCAGACAAGATCGACCACGCCGTCGCGGGCCTGGCTGACCAGCTCTGGCGGGCGTCCACCCAGCGTCATGGACGGGAAGACCTCGATGCTCACCACGCCGTCCGAAAGCTCTTCAACGCGTTCTGCCCAAGGCACCAGCATTTGGCTGTGGGCGGGCGCGCGTTCACCCAAGAAGTGGTGAAGCTTCAGTTCATACTCTTGGGCTGCCACGGGTGTGGAGAGCATTGCCGTTAAGGCGGCAGCACTCAAAGCGATCTTGGAACTCATGGTTTCCTCCCTTGTCCGTCGCTTGTTTGACGGGCCTAAAACGGTAGCCCGATATAGTTTTCGGCCAGTCCCCGGCGCGCGGTTTCTGACCGGGTCAGATAGTCGAATTCGGCTTTCTGCATGCGTTTTTCGAAAGGTTCATAATGTGGAAAGTCGTGCAGCATGGACGTCAAGGTCCAGGAGAAGCGTTCCGCCTTCCAGACCCGGCTCAAGGCTTGATCAGAGTAGCCGTCAAGGCCGTCAGATTTGCCATGGTTGAAGAAGAGGTCGAAAGCCCGGTGCAGATAGTAGACATCGCTGACGGCCAGATTGAGTCCCTTGGCGCCGGTCGGTGGAACGATATGGGCGGCATCGCCTGCCAGGAACAAAGAGCCGTGGCGCATCGGTTCGCAAACAAATGAGCGCAGCGGCGCAACCGACATTTCAAGAACTTCGCCATCGGTGACCATTGTGTCGGCCACGTCGGCTGGGATACGGCGTCTCAACTCTTCCCAGAAGCGGTCCGCACTCCAGTCTTCGATCTTTTCGGAGGCGGGGACTTGGACATAATAACGGCTGATGCTGTCCGAGCGCATGGAGCACAGAGCAAAGCCACGTTCATGCGTTGCGTAGATGAGTTCTGGAGCCGCCGGCGGCGTGCGTGACAACAGGCCCAGCCAACCAAAGGGGTAGACGCGCTCAAACTCGCGCCGCACGCTGTCGGGTATCGTCTGTCTTGCTGGACCATGAAAGCCATCGCATCCAGCGACAAAGTCTGCCTCTACGCGGTGTTCGGCGCCGTTCTTTTCATAAACGACTGAAGGCGTGCTGCCTTCAATGCCTTCAATGTCTTCAATGCGCTTTACAGCGGCCTCGTGAACGATCTCCGCTCCGCGCGCATCGCCGGCATCGTACAGATCACGGGTGACTTCGGTCTGGCCATAAACGGTCACGGTTTCGCCCGTCAGAGCCTCAAGATCGATGCGCAGGCGCTCGTCGTGCCAGCTGAGTTCAACGCCTTCATGTGGTTGGCCTTCGCGCGCGACGCGCCCGCCCACGTCAGCATCGTTTAAGACCTGGACCGTTCCAGACTCCAAGACGCCTGCCCGAATTCGGCTGAGCACATAGTCGCGAGAACGGCGTTCAAGTACGATGTTTTCGATGCCACTAAGGTGTAGCAGTTGAGAGAGCAGCAGGCCGGCAGGTCCACCGCCAACAATGGCAACTTGCGTTTTCAAAGCTGATATCCTCTTGAGCGTGCAAAGGATTGGGCAATGGCAGGTGCGCGTCCTGCGGCGGCCAACCAATCGTCGGAGCTTTCCCAGTTCAGGTCCGGGTGGTTGGTCTGCAGCGTTTCAATGGGTGCGCCGGACTTGAGCGCTTCGGTGACAGCCTTCCGGGCATCGGAGCGTGGCATCGATTTGGCCAGCCGATAGGTAAGGGACTCTGACAAGGCTGCCGGTCCCATGGCCTGAAGATTGGCAAGCATCGCATCGTGGTTCGGTTGGAGCGTTGCGAATGCCTGTTCAATGTTATTGATGGCGGCAGCCCCAGCGCCGCAAAGAGGGCGCAAGGATAGCCACTCCAAGCCCCAGGCCACACCATCGCGCTGTGCGCCATGAAGGGCAGACTCCGCAAGTGCGCCTTGAAGATGCGCGCAGAAGCGAGCGAGCGACTGTGCGGCCTCGGCCCCGATCGGGTTCACCTTATGAGGCATCGCCGATGAGCCGCCGCCTGCCAGTTTCACCTCGTTGATGCCTGTCGATGCAAGGAAGGCCAGATCCCCACCGATGCGCCCAGCCTGACCGGCTAGCGAGGCCATCGCGGTGCCGAAAACAACGATCCTATCACGGAGGTTATGCCAAGGCGTTTCGTCGGCACGAACACCAAGCGAATTTGCCATATGCGCGCGAACCTCTGATGCCATTTCGCCGAGGGCTGCGTCTGTCCCGGCTGCTCCATAAAGAGAGATGTTTGAAAGGTCGTTTGCAGCGGATGCCAGCGTCTCTGACGCTTCAACCAAACCCGCACCCCAGCTTGCCAAAGTGGCGCCAAAGGTTGTCGGTGCCGCGCCCTGGGTGCGGGTTCTGGCCAGCTGCACGGTCAGAGCCTCCTGACCTGCCAGCAGCGCTATGCTGTCAATCAGGCGGTTGGTCTCGCCCAATACGGCGTCGGCGAAGTCGCGCAAACAGAGGACCGTAGCTGTGTCGATGATGTCCTGCGATGTCGCGCCCCAATGCAGGGCGTTTGCCGTCTCGGCGTCAAGCTTATCTCGCAGCAGCGCAAGCAGTCCTGGAACTGGAACGCCATCGCGTGAAGCAGCCGATGAAAGTCTGGCCGGGTCGATTTTAAGGCCACTTAGTGTGGATTCAATCGCTGGTCCAGATCCTTGCGGTGTCATGCCATAGGCCTCGCAGGCATGTGCAAGGGCAATTTCAACTCGCACCATTGAGGCGAGCAGCGCTTTGTCGGCGAGGTGAACCTGCGCCAAAGGGCTGTTGTAGAGCCCCATCCAAAGCTGACTGTCGAGTGGCGACAGGGTCATCGAACCGCTGGCTCACATGTCCAGAAAGACGGTTTCGCCTGGGCCTTGCAGGCGAATGTCGAAGGCGTAGCGACCATCACCTTGCGGCTTGGCAACAAGGGTTTGTATGCGATCCCTGGGATCGATGCGGCTAAGCACCGGGTCGCTCTCGTGGTCGGCGTCCTCGAAATAGACCCGCGTCGATAGCCCGATGTTAATGCCCCTTGCGACGATCCAGAGCGCGATATGGGGTGACTGAAGACGGCCATCGGGCAATGGAACCGGGCCAGGTTTAATGGTCTCCAGCCGGTACCGTTTGGTTTCCGGATCAACTGCGAACCGGCAAAAGCCGGTGATCTTGGGGTCCGCGCTGTCGTCGCCGGTGTAACGGCCTTCAGCGTCGGCCTGCCAGCTTTCCAGGACGGCATCCAAGATTGGATTACCGGAGCCGTCTAGAACCTGGCCGGTGACCTCGATCGGTGTTCCTGCCGCTCCTTCCTGAATGGGTGACGTGCCCAGCTCAGCAGCGAATGTGCCGGGGTTGCCAGCATGGCTGGGCATCATGCCGATATGGACATAGGGGCCAGCCGTCTGGGAAGCCGTTTCGCGGTTATTGGTCAGCTTCTGCACCATCACAGACCCTCTGGTCGGTTTTCAAAGTGGCTCTGCCGGCGACCACGCAGCACGATGTCAAAGCGGTAGGCCAGATAATCGAGTGGGCGGGCGTGCTTCATGTCGAGCGGTGCGACCAGTCGGTCGACCTGACTGCGGTCTTTCACGGTCGCCAGGATCGGGCAGTGCGCGATAAGCGGATCGCCCTCGAAATACATCTGCGTAATGAGACGTTGGCCAAAGCTGCGACCAAAAAGCGAAAAATGGATGTGCGCTGGACGCCAATCATTGCCGCGGTTTGGCCAAGGGTAAGCGCCGGGCTTGATCGTCATGAAAGCATAATGCCCGGCCTCATCGGTGAGGCACCGCCCAGCACCACCGAAGTCTGGATCAAGCGGCGCTAGATACCCGTCTTTCTTGTGCCGGTAGCGGCCGCCGGCATTGGCCTGCCAAACTTCAACCAGAGCATCGGGGATGCCTCGGCCATGTTCATCCCTTACGTGGCCATGCACGACGATGCGCTCGCCAATCGCTTTGGCCTTGCCGCCTGTCCAGTTGCGGATGAGATCATCGTCGAGTGGCCCGAGTTCGGCATGCCCAAACCGGGGGCCGGTTTCTTCGGTTGGTGTGGATTCCAGCGTCAGTAACGGAAAGGTTGGGGACCGCAAGACGCTTGTCTTATAGTCCGGATCGCGCGGCGCCGGATGGGCACTGCGATCCCGCGGAATTAGCCGTCCGTCCTTCATCCCACGTCCCCCATTTCAGCAAAGGTCGCCTTGGCAATCTTTAGTGCATGGTTGGCGCGTGGGACGCCGGCATAGATCGCCACATGTTGCAGCGCCTCGGCGATGTCGCTCTTAGACGCGCCGGTCCTGGCCGTCGCACGCACATGCATGGCCAGCTCTTCGAAGTTTCCAAGAGCGGCGAGCAGAGCGATTGTCAGCATAGAGCGCTCGCGGTCGCTGATCCCGTCTGATTCCCAAACGTGACCCCAGGCTGCCTCGGTGATCAAACTCTGGAAGGCTTGGTCTAGGGCGTCCGTGTCGGTTTCCGCACGATCAACATGGGCATCTCCCAGAACGCGTCGGCGTACCTGGGTGCCTTTGTTGTGACGATCACTCATTTGGAAGGCCCTCGATGAAATGTGAGACAGCAGCGGCGAACTGTACCGGCGTTTCGATGGCGGGCAGGTGCGCCACGCCGCCAAATTCTATGAACTGCGCCTGTGGGATGCGGTCGGCAAGAGCACTGACCCGCCAAGCTGGCGTTGCTTCATCCATGCTGCCGGCAATGACGCATGTTGGCACACTGATGGTAGAGACGTGGTTGGTAAGGTCTGCTTCAGCAATCGCTTGGCATAGCGCGCAATAGCCATCAGCCGGCGTGCGCTCCAGCATTGCTCGCCAGAGGTCTCGTTCTGCCTTGTCCAAGGAGGATGGAGCAAACCAACGCTCGAGGATCTCCCCCGACAGATGGGGAAGTCCATGGATCTTGATGCGCTGTACTCTGTCTTCCCAGGCCTCAATTGTCCCGAGCCGCGATGTGGTGTTGGAAAGAACCAGAGCGGAAACGCGATTGGGCGCGACGATTGCCAGCTGTTGGGCTACGAGGCCGCCAACAGAGCAGCCGATGACCACGGCCTGCTCGATGTTCGCTGCGTCCATCGCGGCGACGACATCCTCTGCAAGGTCCGAGATGTAATAGCCTTGTTCAGCGACCGCACTCAGTCCATGGCCTCGGAAATCAAGGCGCAAAGCCGTACGGAGAGATGAAAGCTCATCAATCGCGCTGTCCCACATGCGCAGGTCCGTGCCCAGAGAATTAAGAAAGACAGCCCCAACGGACCCATCACGCTCGTCAAGTCGAGCGTGCATGGCTCCCCATGGACGTGCGATCGCGCGCATATCTAAAATTCCTCCCGGCCCTTATCATGACCAGAAGTGTTTTCGATTGAAAATAGAATTTTCGTCTGTTTTCATAACTAAATGAGTATACCTCACGGTCTGAAACTTCGACACGTCAGAGGATTCCTTGCGGTCGCTGAAGCGGGTTCGGTGAGCGAGGCTGCAAGATCGTTGCACGTGTCCCAGCCGGCGCTTTCCAAGACGATTGCCGACACCGAACAGGCGCTTGAGCAAGTCCTTTTTGATCGCTCAGGCCGGCGGATGACGCTGACAGCTGCGGGCGCTCTCTTTCGGCGCTATGCGTCGGATGCCGTCAAAAGCCTGGAAGCTGGAACCATTGCTCTAAACGGGGAAAACCGGTCCACAAACATTTCGGTAGGGGTTTTGCCGACCGTGGCGGGCCGGCTTTTTCCATCGGTTGCCAAAGACTTTGTCGAGCTAAGACCGGATGCAACTGTCTCTGTGACCACTGGGCCGCACGGGTTTTTGCTCGACAGGCTCCGGCAGGGCGCGATCGATCTGATCGTTGGGCGCATGCCAACGCCTGATGAGATGGTCGGTCTGAACTTTGAGTTTCTCTACAATGACCCTATCGAGTTGGTCGCACGTGCCGATCATCCCTCGCTGGAAACAGGCGTTGCGCGCGCGCTTTCTGCCAACCCGGTGATCCTGCCGACACGTGAGTCGATCATTCGCAAGATTGTCGATGGGTTCCTGAATGCCCAAGGGCTTAGTGCGATCAAACCGCGCCTTGAAACGGTGTCGCTCAGTCTCAGCCTGCCCTTGCTGCTTTCCTCAGACATGCTGTGGTTCATTTCCCGCGGCGTTGTGGGCAGGGAGCTAACGTCGGGCAACCTTGCTACCTTCGATCTGGGCGCAGGCTACATGTCTGGCGCTGTTGGCATCACGCAGAAGCGGTCTGAAAACGAAGAAAGCAACATCAATGACTTGATTGAGCTGTTGCATATCGGTGCACGCAATCTCGACCGGTCATAGCCGCTGATTCCTCAAAGTGACTAAGTTGTGCAACCCAGCAGTTCGGGAAGCGGCAAATGGATCGGTCAACCGAGCCGGAGAACTACTGTGCTGCTTGCGCGGAAAATCCTACCCGGCGAAGCGCAGAAAGATCGGGAAGCTGGCCCGCGCCACCGACATGTGCCACTGCGGTTCTTCCACATGCGTTGCCCAGTTCAAGCGCCTCTTCCCAGGAACTGCCGGCAAGCCAGCCTGATAGGAAGCCGGCGTTAAAGGCATCGCCTGCACCGGTCGTGTCTACCACTTGAACGCTCGCTACTGGCGCATGGATTGTCGCACTGTCTTCCATTATGGCGGTCGCACCCTTGTCACCTTGCTTGATGATGGTCGCCAGCTTTGGCTCAACGCGCGTCTTGTGTCGCTCAAGCGCCTTGGCCTCATCTTCATTTGGCAGAAAGATATCGATCTTCGCGATCAGATCAGACACGTCGGAGCGGGTAATGGTTTGCCCGTCCCAACTGCAATCGAGCGAAATGGTCATGCCTTTCTGGCGTGCGGCACTGATCAGATCGGGATGTTCAAGCGCTGTGGTTAGTTCCCCGATGTGTAGATGTTTTGCACTTGGCAGGTCATCAATCTTCTGCTGAGGGACGGCGGCGCCGACGCGTCGAGTCACGAAGGCGCGGTCTGGGCCAGTCACAAGGGCCGCGGTCAGCTGCGCGTCCTGGCCCTTGGTCGGTTCGCAGAAGGACCGAACGTTGTTCTGCTGCATCTCCTCTTTGACCACCGTTTCAAACGGTGCTGCCGGAAGCATGCCGACAAGACCGACAGCATCACCAAGTGCCGCCAAATAGGCAGCGGTGATGTAAGCGCCGCCGCCCGCACAGATCTTGAGGGCGTCCGCATAGACCTCTCGGCCGGGTCGCGGGGCATCGTCTAATCCGGTGAAAACAAGGTCGCAATAGATCCGCCCGGCGCACAAAATCTGTGGGCTGTCCATCATTCGCGACCGCCTCCGGCCACCACCGTTCCGGTGTTCGCATCGAACAGGTGCATGGATGCAGGATCGGCACTGAGGCCGATGGCATCACCTGCTTTAGGCGGGTTGCGGCCGGAGCCGGACGCGATGATCTCGGTCCCGGCGACATCGACGTAGATGAGTGTCTCGGCGCCCAACGGCTCGGCCACGGAAACCTGGCCGTTCAGCAGTGCCGAGCCATTGCTTGCCGGGCCGATATCCTCTGGCCTAACGCCCAAAAGCACATCGCGCCCGTTGGCGATTTCCTTGCCGGGTAGGGGTAGGGAAACGTCGTTGAACAGCTTCACCGCGCCATCCTCATAGGTCCCCTGCAACAGGTTCATCGACGGCGCTCCGATGAACTGGGCAACAAAGGTGTTGGCCGGTGAATGGTACACCTCGGCCGGCGTGCCAATCTGCTGAATGTGGCCGTCTTTCATAATCACGATGCGGTCTGCCATGGTCATGGCTTCGACCTGATCGTGGGTCACAAAAATAATGGTGCTCTTCACCCGCCGGTGCAGCTTTTTGATTTCCAGCCGCATCTGGGTACGAAGCTGCGCGTCAAGGTTCGACAGCGGTTCATCGAACAAGAAGACGGCGGGATCTCGCACCATGGCGCGCCCAATCGCGACGCGTTGGCGCTGGCCACCGGACAGTTGGGCTGGCTTGCGGTGCAAGAGATCCGTCATCGATAGGATGCCTGCGACCTCTTCGATGCGGGCATCTTTCTCCGCTTTGGAAAGGTTCGAGCTGCGCAGGCCAAAGCCTATGTTCTTGCGTACCGACATATGCGGGTAGATCGCGTAGTTCTGGAACACCATCGCGATGTCGCGATCCTTGGGCTCCAAATTGTTGACCACGCGGCCGCCGATCTCAATCTCGCCGCCAGTTACTTCCTCAAGGCCTGCGATCATGCGCAGCGTTGTGGACTTGCCGCAGCCAGACGGCCCGACAAGTACAACGAACTCACCGTCGGCTACGTCCAGGTTGATGGCGTGCAAAACCTGGGTCTTGTCGTAGAACTTCACCAGATTGCGCAGGGAAACGTCGGACATTAACGGGTCTCCAAAATGGCAGAAAAGGCGATGCCGAGCGCTTCGGCGGCCTTCTCGCGGCGCGCCTGGCGCATCTTGATTGATGTGTCATGGTCGCCATAACCGCGCCGATAGCTGGCAAAGGCTCTATCCAACGCGGCTGGAGCAGGGCCGCCAATTCGGTCGCGGCGCGCCACAAAAGTTTCCGGGGCAACGCATTCCCGAAACGCTGTTTCATCCATGCGCGTGGTGCGTGCGGTGCTCGTCTCAAAGGCCGTCGTAAAGGCCGCGAACCCTTCGCTCAGAGGCGTTCGGGCGGCGATGACAGCTTCGGCGGTTTGGGCCGCGATTTCGTGCGCTTGGCGGAAGCTTAGGTCTTCCTCCCGTACCAGCGTGTCGGCAAGCTCTGTGATCGTAATGCAGCCTGCATCGCTGTTCGCGCGCACTCGTTCGGCGTTGATGGAACATGCAGGTAGGAATGCAGTCAGGAGATCAAGAACGCGGCCACCGCTTTCAAAGGCGGCATGACCTGCCTGTTGCACCTCGCCCTCGCTGTCGTTCATGTCGGTGAAGGGCGTGTTGTGCATGGTGTTCATCACCATGTCGCACCGTCCCGCAGTAACCGACGCCAGATGGCGCATATGCTCAATCGGTACCGGATTTCGCTTTTGCGGCATGATAGACGAAATCTGGACCAGGCAGTTGGGCACATAGAGTTGACCGACCTCGAACGCCGACCAGAAGGCCATATCCTGAATGAGCCGTCCCAGATGCAGGAAGATAAGTTTGATCGCGCTATAGAGCCCGGTGACATAGTCAACGCTCGCAATACAGCCGTAACTGTTGGTGAGCGGTTCCCGAAACCCTAGGAGATCGCTCATGCGCTGACGATCAATGGGAAACCCGCTTGTGGTGATCGCTGCCGCACCCATTGGGCAAAGTTCAACGTTGTCCAACGCAGTATCGAGGCGCTCCGCGTCGCGTATGAGCACTTCGATGGCTGCAGAAAGGTAGTGCCCGAAGGTCGACGGCTGAGCCGGTTGGCCATGAGTATAGGCGACGATCAGGGTGTCGCGTTCCCGCTCTGCAGTTTTGATCAAGGCGAGGATGAGATCCCGGACCTGGCTGTAAAGCACTTGGCCACGGTCGAGCAGCGCTTGCTTGAAGACCGTATGGTCCATGTCGTTGCGTGAGCGCGCCGTGTGCAACATGCCGCCAAGGTCAGGACCGAGGCGGCGTTTCAGCTCAGACTCCACGTAGAAGAAGTAGTCTTCATGCTCACCAGTATAGGTGAGGGCGTCTATGTCGGTTTCTTGGTCGATTGCGGCCAGCGCCTGCCCAATAGCCCGGCCCTGATCGCTGGTCAGAATGCCGGTTTCGACCAGCATAACGAGGTGGGCCTTGTTGATAGCTGCCATGTGGCCGGCGAAGTTCGCCTTAACGCCATCAAACAGCGGGGCCAGAACGGTGTCTTGGTAGACGGGATCGGGAAAGACGGAGGTATCGGTCATGCGAAACTCCCGGCCTTCAGGGCTTGCAGCCACGTCCGAACCTTGGGGTGATCGTAAGTCGTCAACTCCAAATGGTTCCCGTCCGGGTCGGCAAAATAGTAGGAAAAGGCAAGGCCGTGGTCGGCGGCTTCTAGTGTGGTCAGCTGCGAGCCCTTGCGCGAGGCAACATCAATCGTTTCCAGTGCCTCACCGAACGCGATGAACGTGCGCCCCGGCACCCGGAATGCGGTGGTGTGGTCGCCGTCGGACGGGGGTTTGCCGACGAAGATTGAGGCGCAGTACTGACCCTTGGGCGTTGCCATATAAAGCGGGCGTTTTGAGCTGGGCGTCCCGTCGCCCGAGCTTGGCATCACCTGCAATCCCAACACACGGCCGTACCATTGGGCCGCCGCGTTGGGGTCAGCCACGTAAAGGTGCACATGGTCGAGCGCAGCCACCTCGATGCCGGTAATCGGTCCTGTTCGTGTCTCACTCATCCTTTCAGCCCTGCCATCACGACACCGCGAATGATGAAGCGTTGGAAGATGAGAAACACGACAAGCGTTGGGATCGTGGAAATCGCTGCACCAGTCATGATCAGCTCCCACTGAACATCGGCTTCATCGCCGAAGCTCGAAAGGCCGACCGGCAGTGTGTAGAGCTCGCTGGACGTGGTCACGATGAGCGGCCAGAGAAACGCGGTCCAGTTACCGAGGAAGATGAAACTCGCTAGCGCCGCCAGGGCAGGGCGGACCATGGGCATCGCAACCGTCCACCAGATCTGAAACTCGTTAAGTCCGTCGATGCGTGCGGCCTCCAGGAAGTCATCCGGCACAGTCTCGAAGAACTGCTTCATCAGGAACACGCCAAAGGCCGTCATAAGGCCGGGGAACATGATGCCCCAATAGCTGTCGAGCCAGCCGAAGCTTTGCGACATCAGGTACCAGGGGATCACCAGCATTTCGGTTGGGATCATCAGCGTCGATAGGATCGCGATGAACACAAGATAGCGTCCGCGAAAGCGGAACTTGCACAGCGTGTAACCGATTAGGCTGTCGAAGAAGAGGCTGGAGATGGTGGTGATCGTCGCGATCACCAGCGAGTTGACGAACCAGTTGTAGAACCGCCCATCCTCCAGAACGTACGCGTAGTTCTCCAGGTGCGGCTCTTCTGGGATCAGGCTGACATTGTAGACCTCGAAGGGCCATTTCAGCGAGGTCGAGATCATGTAGGCGATTGGCATCACCATCAGAACGCCGCCGAGGAACAGGAGGATCCAACGAGCGAGTTGAGCGGTGGAGCGCTTTTGCTTGGCGCGGGCGCCTTCCAGCAGCGTCGCCGATGATGCGCGAATTTCTGTGGCGCCGGTGTCCAGTGTTGCCATGTCTACCGATCCCTCAAAACGCGCAGTTGAATGAGGCTGACGATGAGGAGGATGAGGAACAGGACAACGGTTTGCGCCGCAGCATAGCCCATGTTGAAGCTGTCGAACGCTGTTTCGTAGATCATGAGAACCAGCGGCTTGGTGGCGTTGAGCGGCCCGCCGGGATCGTTGGTCGTCATGTTGAACACATGATCGAAAATGCGCAGGAAGCCGATGGACGAGAACACCACGATGAACACGATTGTCGGCTTGAGAAGAGGGAGTGTGATCTCCCAGAGAACCGTCCACCAGGAAACGCCATCGATCTTGGCGGCCTCATAGTAGCTTCGCGGGATCGCGCGAAGGCCGGCCATAAAGATGATGATCTGGAAGCCCAGTCCGGCCCAGACTGCTGGTGCCAGAACCGCTGGCAAGGCCCATGTCGTTGAGTTCAAGAACGCGATTTGGCCTATGCCGACCGACGCGAGGATGTTGTTGAAAAGCCCGATCGGCACGCCCTGATAGAACCAGCGCCAGACCCAAGCCATAGCCACCGCCGACGTCATGAATGGCAGAAAATAGAGCGCTCTTAGAAAACCGTGAGCAAAGCGGATTTGATCGAGATGGTAGGCAATTACGAAGGACAACACCAAGCTGATGGGCGTCCCAAGCAGCAGATAGATAAAGGTGTTGGCGAAGACCTTCCAGAAAACCGGATCTTCGACAAGGCGCACATAATTGTCGAGCCCGGTCCAAGTTCGCGCGCCCAGCAGATTCCATTCCTGAAAGGAAAGAACAAACGCGTTGAAGGTTGGGTAGAACCGGATGACCACAAAAAACAGGATTGGCACGGCAAGGAACATCCAAGCCCAAACCGTCCGCTTCTGTTTAATCGTCAGGTTTTGATAACTCAGCATGGCCGCCGTGTCAGTGTTGCGTGCAGCACCGGGATCGCCGGCTCGTTTGGCAGGTTAGGGAAGGTCGCCGGTGCATTGCCGGGTTGCGCCGCCCAACCCGGGCCGCCGCGAAGGCGCCCCAGGCCGGGAGGAACAACGTTCGCCAGAGGTCCTAGCGGTTGTAATACTCGTCGAGCAGGGACTGCTCGGCTTCCGCTGCCACGGTCAAGCTTTCAGATAGTGCTTGGCCCTCAATGCGGGTTCGCCCGACCATATCCATCAGGATCTGCCGCTGAGCACTTTCATCGGCGAACACGGTGGTGTTGGCGTATTGCAGCCCGCGGATGAACGGTCCGAATACCTCATCATTGGCATTTTCCTCGGTCATGCCGGCAGCAGTGCGGGCGGGTAACTCACCGACCTCTTCCAGCCAGACCTGCATGGCTTCTTCTGAGGTGATGTATTGCATGAAGCGTACTGCGGCTTCGTAGCGCTCGCCTTCGGCTTTCGATGTGATGCCGTTCACCCAGTAGGAGGAATAGTTGGACTGCGTTCCATCAGGACCGGCGGGCAGTTCCGCCACGCCCCATTCCAGGCCTCGGGTGTTGTTGAGAGCACCGATCCGGAACGATCCGTCAATGTGCATGCCGGCGCGGCCAGCGCGGAATGCTGCCTGCGGTTCATCCATAAAGCCGAACTGGGTTACGCCATGCTCGCTCTCTAGACCGGTGTAGAACTCCAATGCTGCCAGACCGGCTTCGTCGTTGTAGTTCACGACGCTGTAGTCTTCGAGGTAGGGATCGCCGCCAAACTGGCGTACCAGCACCTCGCGGAACCAATGGTGGTCCTGCGCGTTCATACCAGTCGTGATGCCAACCTGTGTGACGTTCCCAGCGCCGTCACGTTCGGTGAGCGCCGCTGCCGTTTCAACCAGTTCATCAAGCGTGGTCGGGGGACCGTCAATGCCGGCCGCGTCGAACAGGCGGGTGTTGTAGAACAAGGCCAGTGAGCGCACGGCGGTTGGCAAGGCGTAGTATTGCCCCTCGCGCTTCATCGCCTGGACCATCGGGAAGAACTCTTCGTCGATCTCCGCTGGCGGAAAAGAGTCAGTCGGTAGCGGCTGGATGAGTTCAGCATCGATGTAGTCGTTCAACCAGCCGTAGAAGAGCTGCACAACATCCGGGCCTTCTCCTGCGGGGATCGCGACCGCTGTTCGTGTGCGGTAATCGGCATACGGGAAGTGGGTCATGGTGACCGTAACATCCGGATTTGCCGCCTCGAAGTTCTCAATCAGTTGCTCCATGGCCGTCACGCGAGCATCGAAAAAGTACTGCCAGTACTCAATTTCAACGGCCGAGGCGGGGGCAGCGGCAAACAGGGCCGCGCCGGAAACAGCGGCCCCCAGAAGTGTGTTGCGCATGGTTTTCATGATGGTTCCAGGCTCCGTGTTTGGTGGCGCGTGAGGTTTTCGGTCGCGTCCGCGTGAGGCGGCTAATGAACGATTAACTCAACTCAGTTGAATTAACAAGCGGGCTGCGCTAGGTGGTCGAGTGACATGCCGTATTCGCTCGACAACCGTGCTGTTCATGGCTCCAATGCGGAGCGCAGCCGTGCCTACAATCGCTCGCTCGTTTTGGGCCATGTGCGTACAGCGGGTGCCAGCGGACGTGCGGAAATTGCGCGTGCGTCGGGTCTATCGACCCAGGCTGTCAGCAATATTATCAGCGAATTGGTGGACGATGGCTGGTTGATGGCTGCCGGTCGTCGCAGCGAGGGACGTGGCCTGCCAGCGATTCAATATGCGATTGATCCAGGCGCTGGCGCGGCGTTCGGCGTGGAAGTTCGGCCCGGTGCCGTTCTGGCCGCGCTGGTTGGTCTTGATGGTGAGACCCTTTTCACCAGGCGTGTCGCCATCGAACGAGCGGACCCTGAGACGCTTGAGGCCCTTGTTCCGTCGCTTCAGACAGAGGCCTTAGAAAGCTGTGGAGCTGAAAATGCAGGGCGCTTGCTAGGTGCCGGTGTCGTGATGCCAGGGCCCTTTGGTGTGACCGGTCTGGGAGGCGCGGCGTCCGACCTTCCAGGGTGGGCGGACCTTGATCCGCGGGCAGTCTTCTCCGACTGGATTGGCCAACCGGTCATGGTGGAGAACGATGCCAACGCTTCAGCCATGATGGAGCGTGTGCTCGGCGTTGCGCAGGGCATTTCTTCCTTCGCCTACATCTATTTCGGAACCGGTTTGGGCCTTGGCTTGGTATCTCACGGCGCCATCCAACGGGGTGCCCGCGGCAATGCCGGTGAGATTGGTCACATCCCGGTGCAACGCTCCGATGGTGTCTTTCCGCTCGAACAGTTTGTTAGCCGCTTGGCAATCCAGGGCCACATGGCGGCAGCGAACGAGAAAGCCGATGTGATCGAGGATATCGAGGCGCTGCATCAGGCCGGCCATCCAGCTCTGATGGAATGGCTGGACGCGGCGGGCCCAATTCTGGCGCACGCCCTGCACGTCATTGAGAATTTGCTTGATCCGGAGACGATCATTCTCGGTGGTGCCCTCCCTGAGGCCTTTTTGGATGCCCTTCTAAGTCGTGTCCGTCTCTCGGATCGTTCGGTTGCAAACCGGCCTGCCCGTCCCTTTCCGCGACTGATGCGCGGTGCCTGCGGTCGAATGACCGCGACACGTGGTGCGGCCGCTCTGGTTATCAATCAAGCTTTCACACCACGCATGGCCGCCTAGGCTCAAACTCAACAAAGGACTTTCGATGCCTCTGTCTGCCCAGCAGCGCATTGCTGATGATCGCCATATGCCGCGCAATCTGGCGCTCTGGCGGGCCCTTCAACCATTGCGATCGACAGTTCGCTTTATGAACACTGGGGCCCATCCAGATGATGAGACTTCGGCGATGCTCGCCGCGCTGGCCTTCCGCGATGGCGTCAATATCTCTTATGCCTGCGCCAATCGCGGCGAGGGCGGGCAAAACGATATTGGCAAGGAGGTGACTGAGGACCTCGGCACTGTGCGCACAGCGGAGATGGAGCGCGCGGCCGATGTGCTCGATATGCGGCTTTATTGGCTGTCCGAAACGCCGGACGACGCAATCTTCGACTTTGGCTTTTCCAAGCTTGGTACCGAGACCATGGCCAAATGGACCAAGACGCGCGTTCTCGGTCGGTTTGTCGATATCGTTCGTACAGAACGGCCGGACATTCTTTGTCCGACCTTCCTCGATATCCCGGGGCAACACGGTCATCACAGGGCAATGACAGCAGCGGCCCATCACGTGATGGATCTGGCGGCTGATCCTGCTTTTGATGGAAGTTCACTGCCGGTGTGGCAGGTCTCCAAACTGTATCTGCCTGCCTGGTCAGGCGCTGGGGGCGCGTATGATGATGAGGTTCCACCTCCGCCTGCGACCGTTACTGTGGCTGGCAAAGGATACGAAGAGCCCTCGGGCTGGTCTTGGGAGCGCATCGGACAACACTCACGCTGGTTTCACAAAACCCAAGGCATGGGGCATTGGGTGGCCGAGGGTGAAGAACGCGACTGGCCTTTGCATCTGGCGCAGTCGGTGGTTGGTGCGGATGAGACGGCTGTCACCGACAATCTTCCCATGACGCTGAAGGACCTGCCAGGCGAACAAGCGGCTACGGCTTTGTTGTCAAGCGCGCAGTTGGCCATTGACGATGCCATTGGCGCTTTTCCCGACCGTGCTGCTGTCACGAAAGCGGCGCAGTCTGCTTACGAAGCCCTAGGCCAAGTGCAGGCGTCTGAAAGCCAGCGTCATCGGGTGATCAGCAAACAGGCCCAACTCGCGCGGGTGATCCGCTTGGCATCGGGCGCTCAGATGCGTGGATGGTTGGACCAGGATGTTCTTCGCCCTGAGCAGGCTGCGACGTTGACTTTGGACGCTCGTGAACCTGACGCTGGGCGAATGTCGGTGGAGTTAAAAGCTCCCCCAGGATGGTCTGTTCGCGGAAAGGATTTTGCGGTTTCACAATTGGCAGCGCCCAGCGATCCTTATCCATCTTCTTTCGATCCGCTTGATCCCTCCTTGCCGGCGCTTGCCGTTGACCTTGACGGCGTAACTTCTCTGGTGCCGCTGGAGACCCCACCCCTTGTTCTACCCAAGGCCACAGCGCGCCTGTCATTGGACAAGGCGGTAATCAATCTTCTCTCAAAGGAGCGCAGCGTGACGCTGAGCGTTCTGGAAAGCTCAGGCGGTACACCATCATTTGACCTGCCTGAGGGATGGCGTCAGAGCTGGGAAAAAGGGGAGGTCACGATCACAGCCCCTGGTGATCTGGCGGCTGGTCTCTACACGCTGCCGCTCACGTTTGATGGCGAGCCAGCGCAGACTGTTCGCCGGTTCTCCTATCCCCACATCACGCCGCGCCTGCGGGCCTTTCCAGCTGAGCTGCGGCTGCGGGCAGTCGAGGTGGCGCTTCCCAAAGGTCGCCTTGGTTATGTTGGTGCGGGTAATGACAGTATTGCCGATTGGCTCCTCGCGTTGGGGTGTGACGTTTCAATTCTCGATGAAGAAACACTGTCGTTACCGGGCGCTTTTGACGGTCTGGACAGCCTGCTCATTGGAGTCTTTGCGAACCGGTTCCGGCCCGATCTGAGGGCACGCATGGACGATGTTCATGACTGGGTTCGGGCGGGAGGCAATCTCGTCACGCTCTATCACCGCCCCTGGGACAACTGGGATCCGGACGCCACGCCGCCGGCACGCCTGGAGATTGGCCAACCGTCGCTTCGCTGGCGCGTGACCGATGAAAACGCCGCCGTCGGCCACCTGGTACCAGACCATATGCTGCTGAACACACCCAACACGATTGGTCCTGATGATTGGCAAGGCTGGCACAAGGAGCGAGGACTTTACTTCGCCAAGAGTTGGGATGGCGCGTACACGGCGCTGTTGGAGATGGCCGATCCCGGAGAGGATCCCCATCAAGGCGCGTTGTTGAGCGCAGAAATCGGCGAAGGGCGGCACACGCATTGCTGCCTCATCCTGCATCACCAGATGGAGAAATTGACCCCGGGCGCCTTCCGCTTGATGGCCAATCTTCTGGCGACGTGACGCCGACGCACCCTGCCACGCGCCAGGACAATTGGCGGGCTGCGATCTGGCTGATCGCGGATATGAGCCTCAACATCTGGGCGCTTTCCATCGTTAAGGCAATGGGGCTCGACTATTCGGCAAGCCAACTGGTGTTCTTGCGCGCGTCCGTTGGTTTTCTGCTGGTGCTGCCTTGGGCCTTTCATGAGCGCTCGGCGTTTTTCAAGCTGGATCGCTTGCCGCTTCATACGCTACGCATTGGCTTATCGACCGTGACACTGGCCGCCAGCTTCTTCGCTATAGCGCGGGTGCCGTTTGCCCTGTTCTCGGCAATCAACTTCACGCGCCCGATCATCTTGATGATCCTGGCTGCAATCATTCTGCGGGAACACATTACCAAGCCGCGCTGGGTGGCGGCGCTTGTTGGTCTGGCAGGGGCATTGGTGGCGATGAACCCGCGAGAGGCCGCCCTCAATTGGGGCATGGCAGCTTTGGTGCTGACCGTGGTTGCCGGCACATCGGCGATCATCATCACGCGTCAGCTTAAGGGAACGCCGGCGGTTGTGATGATGGTGTTTTACACAGGTGGTCTGGCGCTCTTTACAGCGCCCTTCGCATGGATCGACTGGGTCGAGGTGGCGCCGTCACATTGGCCATTTCTTCTTGCGATCGGCCTGTTTGCCCAGACAGCCCAATTTTGTTTTCTGAAAGCGCATTGGCTGGGTGATGCCGGCTTCCTGGGCCCGGTGTCCTACCTGTCCTTGGTGCTCTCGACCGGCGCTGGGTTTTTCTTGTTTGGAGAGGTTCCAGGACCGTCGCTCATCATCGGATCGATGATTATCCTTAGCGCGGCTTGGTACATCGGCCGGTCGGCCTAGACTGTGGTTCGTCGTCTAGGCCGCGCATCGTAAGCCTAGTTCAACCCCAACATCTGGCGCGCCTGCTGCCATGTGGCGACGGGGCGTTGATGGGCCTCGCAGATCTCTACTGTCCGTTTGACCAGCGCCGCATTGGATGGGGCGAGGGTGTTTCGATCTAGACGCACATTGTCCTCAAGCCCGGTTCGGGCATGCCCGCCTTCGGCTATGGACCATTTGTTGATCTCGATCTGATTGGGGCCGATGCCGGCTGCGCACCATTGCCCATCCGGCACAAGCCGTTTGACGGTCTCGACGTAGAAGTCAAAGACACGGCGGTCGGCTGGCATGGCCTGCTTCACCCCCATGACGAACTGGATGTAGGGCGTTTCGGCGATCTTGCCCTCGCGCCACAGCCGCGCCGCTTCGAAGATATGCGACAGATCGAAGGCTTCGATCTCCGGCTTCACGCCATAGGCCTTCATCTCGCTTGCCAGCCATTCGATCAGGTCCGGGCTGTTCTGGTAGACCTTGTTGTTGGGGAAATTGTTGGAGCCGACCGACAGCGATGCCATATCCGGCTTTAGAGGCAGCATGCCGCCGCGCTCCTTGCCCGCGCCGGATCGACCGCCTGTTGAGAACTGGATGATCATGCCTGGGCAGTGCTTCTCCAACCCTTCTTTCAGCCGGGCGAACTTCTCCGGGTCGGATGAGGGCGTCTGATCGTCATTGCGCACATGGGCATGGACAATGGAGGCGCCGGCCTCAAAAGCTTCCTGGGTGGATTCCACCTGCTCGGCTACGGTGATCGGCACCGCAGGATTGTTTGCCTTGGTCGGCAAAGAACCAGTGATCGCTACGCAAATAATGCAGGGCTTATCCATGTTGTGGCTAGGTGTCCTTCGCAGTCAAAGTGAGCACCCAGACGTGCGAGACGTGATGCAGGGCAGGGCTGAGCCTGACCAACCATCGGGGTGCGTCGATTGTTTCGAGATCGTCGTCGGCCATTCCCTTACGCCAACAATGGTTATGGGTTCAATGCGAACAACTGTGCGGGGTCTCGGGAGATCACCCTCAACCCTTCGAGTTCACGCTATCGAACGTCTCACCCTGTTGGGTTTAGGTATCGCGCTGCTGATCTTGGGTAGGGCCGGTGGCCAGTTCGGCTAACTCTGCCGAGGCGCCCTCCACAAAAACCTTGGTGCCCCATTCTTCGCAGGACTCCGCCAAGCCATTGGGCAGGGGCCTGTCGGTGAAGAAGCAAGATATGTCTGATAGAGATCCGACCTTCACGGGTGCTTTGCGCTGAAACTTGATGTGGTCAGCGACGAGGAATATATTGCGTGCCTGGCCAATAATCCGCTGGGTGACGCTGACTTCCTGAATATCGAAGTCGAGAATGTCGCCGTCTACATCGAGTGCCGAGCAACCGATAACGGCGTAGTCGAACTTGAACTGAGCGATTGTGTTGGTCGTGAGGTTGCCAACCAGGCCGCCATCTGAACGGCGGAAGGTGCCGCCTGTGACGATGACCTGGCAATCATCGTTGGGGATGAGAATGTTGGCGACGTTCATATTGTTCGTCATCACCAGCATATCGCGGTGCGTGAGAAGCTCACGCGCAACCGCTTCAGTGGTGGTGCCAAGATTGAGAAAGATCGAGCATCCATGCGGTAGCGCGTGCGCGCAGGATCTTGCCAACGCGGCTTTGCCATCGAAGTTCAGATTGCGCCTTTGCTCATAGGCAATGTTGACGGTTCCTGACGGCAGAATGGCGCCGCCGTGCACGCGCTCTATCTTGCCGGCTTCGGCCAACTCTGACAGATCGCGGCGGATTGTCTGCAAGGTTACATCGAAGCGCTCGGCAAGAGTTTCGACAGTGATCTTTCCCTCGCGCCGTATGACATCGACGATTTCAACCTGTCTGAGCGTTTGAGCCAATCACCAATCCTTCCCGGTACGCGTCGATCTGATCACCTTCATAATTCACCTGCAAGTTGGTCTGATTTGCGCGTTTTTTTTCGTATCCTGACAAATACTGATTTTTGATTGATTTGCAGGTACGAATTTCGGGCATTTCTGGTAAAACTCAGAATTTCGGAAGCCTTTTCGGAAAGAAAAAACATTATAAAACAGATATTTGAACATACCGAAAAAAAACGAACATTACTATCTTCCTTTTTGCCCTTCTGCCTGCCATGATCAGCGAAACACTGAGACGGGAGGCTCAGGTGCCGCATAAGAATGGCACATCGGATATCCACGATGTCTTCATCATCGGAGGCGGTATCAATGGTTGCGGCATCGCGCGGGATGCGGCCGGGCGCGGTTTAGACGTCGTGCTGGCCGAGATGGGGGATTTGGCTTCCGCGACCTCTTCAGCGTCCACCAAGCTCTTTCATGGTGGCCTTCGTTATCTTGAATATTTCGAGTTTCGCCTTGTGCGTGAGGCGCTCATCGAGCGTGAGGTCTTGCTTACGGCCATGCCGCACATCAGCTGGCCCATGCGTTTCGTCCTGCCATTTCACAAGGACATGCGCTTTGAGAGCGACACGCCGACATCCAAACTTCTGAACACCGTCATGCCCTGGATGAAGGGCCGCCGTCCGGGCTGGTTGATCCGGCTTGGATTGTTTCTGTACGACTCCCTAGGTGGTCGGAAAATCCTGCCAGGCAGCAAGACACTCGACCTCCGGCAGGGGCCTGAGGGCGAACCGCTCGATGACCGGTTCGTGCATGCCTATGAGTACTCAGACTGCTGGGTGGAGGACTCTCGGCTCGTCGTTCTGAACGCCCGCGATGCCGAGGCACGTGGCGCATCCATCATGGTGTCGACGAAGGTCGTGGGCGCACAGCGGCGCTCAGATCATTGTGTGATCACAACCGAGGACGGTTCGACCGGAGACCAGCAGACGTTCAAGGCCCGGATGTTGGTCAATGCCGGCGGACCATGGGTTGGCGACATCATTCACCAGAAAGTTCGGCTGAACTCTAGCGAAGGTGTCCGCCTGGTCCGAGGCAGCCACATCGTCACCCGCAAACTCTATGATCACGACAAGTGCTACTTCTTCCAAGGCACGGATGGCCGCATCATTTTTGCCATTCCCTATGAAGGTGATTTCACCCTCATAGGGACCACGGATGCTGAGCACGAGGACGTTTCAGAAGTTCCGTACTGTACGCCAGAAGAGCAGGACTATCTTCTGGACTTCTCCAGTGCCTACTTCAAGAAGCCTGTCACAACGGATGATGTCGGTTATGCCTTCTCTGGTGTGCGCCCGCTTTATGATGATGGAGCAAGTTCGGCGACCGCAGCCACCCGCGATTACACGCTGAAGGTCGACACGCTTGGTGGCGCTCCGGTTCTCAATTGCTTTGGCGGCAAGATCACCACCTATCGCAAGTTGGCGGAGAGTGCGCTTGATCTGATCGGCGAACATTTTGAGAATTTGCCGGGAAAGTGGACTGCAGGGGTGCCGTTGCCCGGCGGCGATTTTCCCGTTGACGGATTTGAGATGGTGGTTGGTCAACTGGTCGGCACCCACCCCTATCTGGACGCTTTGCACGCCCGCCGACTTGTCCGCGCTTATGGGACTGAAGCGGTCACTCTGTTGGCCGATGCCAAGAGCTATACCGATCTGGGTCAGGACTTCGGTGCAGGGCTCACCGAGCGCGAAGCTCGTTGGTTGATGGACAAAGAATATGCCCGAGCCGCTGAAGATATTGTTTGGCGGCGGAGCAAACTTGGGTTGAAAATGACGTCTGAACAAATAGCAGCGCTCGATGCTTGGATGGCGGACCAAGGTGGGGGGCAGACTGTCCCTGATCTTGATGCCGCTCCTGGAGTTCGTCGAGCGCTTGAGGGAGGGCGGTAATGTCACTTGTTCTTGACGGCGTCTCGAAGTCGGTCGCCGGTGTAACCCACATTTTTCCAACCGATCTGGAACTACAAAGCGGGACAATGAACGTTCTGCTGGGTCCGACCCTTTCTGGGAAAACGACGCTCATGCGTCTGATGGCTGGCCTTGATGTGCCGGGCACAGGAAAGGTCATCTGGAATGGCGAGGATGTAACTGGCCAGCGGGTGCAGGACCGCAAGGTGGCGATGGTCTACCAGCAGTTCATCAACTACCCGTCGATTTCAGTCTACGACAACATCGCATCGCCGTTGCGCCTGATGAAGAAGAATGCTGGCGAGATCGACAAAGCGGTTCGCGACGTCGCCGAGCTTATGAAGCTTACGCCAATGCTGGAACGTAAGCCGTTGGAGCTTTCCGGTGGTCAGCAGCAGCGCTGCGCTCTTGCTCGCGCGCTGGTGAAGAATGCCGGTTTGGTGCTGCTTGATGAGCCGCTGGCCAACCTTGACTACAAGCTTCGCGAAGAGCTGCGTGTTGAAATCCCAAAGATCTTTGAACAGTCCGGTTCGATCTTCGTCTATGCGACGACCGAGCCTGAGGAGGCACTGCTGCTGGGTGGCAACACGGCCGCTATGTGGGAAGGCCGGGTGACCCAGTTTGGGCCGACGCCTTCCGTTTATCGCAAGCCTGCCAACGCCACGACCGCTCGGGTCATGTCAGACCCGCCAATGAACTTTCTGCTCGTACGGAAGGCCGGCGCAACGCTTTCTTTCGGTGATGGGCAAACGACGCCGGCGGTAAAACAGATGTCAGGCGTTCCAGATGGTGAGTACCTGGCTGGGTTCCGGCCCAACCATGTTGAGCTGCATCAGCATGTCGATGGGGCGATGGAGTTCGATACCAAGCTTGCGGTGACGGAAATCACCGGTTCAGAAACCTTCGTGCATCTTGATCATCACGGAGAACCTTGGGTTGGTCTCATTCACGGTGTCCACGAGCTCGATCTTGGACAAAAGCTCAGGGTCTATCTGGACTCAGACCATGTCTATTTCTTCTCTCAAGACGGCGAGCTTGTTGCGCCGGCGCCCTACGCGGAGGCTGCGTAGTCATGGCCAAAATCACGTTTGAAAATCTCGCGCATTCCTATCTGCCCAAGCCAACTGGCGAGGACGACTACGCCCTCAAGGAGATGAACCACGACTGGGTCGATGGTGAAGCCTATGCGCTTCTTGGGTCATCGGGTTGTGGCAAGACCACTCTGCTCAATATCATTTCAGGGCTTCTGCAACCAAGCCAGGGGCAGATCCTCTTTGACGGGCAAGACGTAACGCACGCGCCGACCGTTGAGCGCAATATTGCACAGGTGTTTCAGTTCCCGGTTGTCTACGACACGATGAGCGTTCGCGATAATCTCGCGTTTCCCCTGCGCAATCGCGGTGCCGACGCGGCTTATGTCGCGCAACGTGTGCAGACGGTCGCCAAGATGATCGGCATGGAAGACGGTCTTGACCGAAAGGCAAGGGGTCTTACCGCCGATGCCAAGCAGAAGATTTCGCTTGGCCGGGGCATGGTCCGCGAAGACGTGAACGCGCTTCTGTTCGATGAGCCGCTCACCGTCATCGATCCCCATCTGAAATGGGAACTGCGCACCCAGCTCAAGTCGCTCCACCACGAGTTCGGTCACACCATGATCTATGTGACCCACGATCAGACCGAGGCTCTGACCTTCGCTGACAAAGTTGTGGTCATGTATGACGGGCGCGTCGTTCAGATTGGAACGCCTGAGGAGCTCTTCGAACGTCCTGAGCATACCTTTGTTGGCTACTTCATTGGCTCGCCCGGGATGAACCTGCTGGACGCCAAGGTGGACGGTACGTCTGCAAAAGTCGCCGGTGGCGTCGTGGATCTGGGTACTGGCTATGGTTCAAGCGGTGGCAAGGTCCAAATCGGTGTCAGACCGGAGTTTGTTCGACTCTCCAGCGGAGGCGCGGGGCTTCCCGCCAACATTCAGCGTGTTGAGGATGTCGGTCGCCACAAGATCGTCCGGCTTGACCTGGGTGGATCGAGCATCAGCGCAATCGTGAGCGAAGAGCAGTCGGTTCCATCCTCCGCCGTCAAAGTCTCGTGCGAGCCATCCAAGATCAATGTCTACGCCGACGATTGGCGCCTGGCGCCCCTTGAAGGACAAAGAGGGGAGGCAGCCTGATGAGCACCAAAACCGACAACCAAAAAGCCTGGTTCCTGGTCCTGCCTGTTCTGGTGCTGGTCGCCTTCTCGGCCATCATTCCTTTGATGACCGTGGTCAACTATTCCGTTCAGGACACGTTTGGGAACAATGTCTTCTTCCCGGCCGGTTTGGAATGGTTCCGCGACACATTGCAGTCTGATCGCCTGTGGGGTTCATTCGGTCGTCAGCTCTTGTTCTCGGGGATTATTCTCGTCATCCAGATTCCTTTGGGTGTCTATATCGCGCTCAATATGCCCAAGAAGGGTATCTGGGTGTCCTTCTGTCTTGTTCTGATGTCGCTGCCGCTCCTCATACCCTGGAATGTGGTGGGCACGATTTGGCAGATTTTCGGCCGGGTCGATATTGGCCTGCTTGGTTACACGCTCGATAGACTGGGCATCGATTACAACTACACCCAAGACGCGTTCGATGCATGGTTCACGCTCGTCATCATGGATGTGTGGCACTGGACGTCATTGGTGGCCTTGCTTGCCTATGCCGGCCTGCAGTCGATTCCGGATGCCTACTATCAGGCTGCCAAAATCGATCAGGCGAGCCGTTGGAGCGTGTTCCGTTACATCGAACTGCCAAAGATGCAGGGCGTTCTGATGATCGCAATACTGCTGCGCTTCATGGACAGCTTCATGGTCTATACCGAGCCGTTCGTCGTCACCGGCGGTGGCCCAGGCAGCTCGACCAATTTCCTTTCGATCGATCTGGTGAACATTGCCATTGGTCAGTTGGACCTTGGTCCGGCGGCTGCTTACTCGATCATGTACTTCCTGGTTATCCTTCTGATTTCATGGGTGTTTTACACCGTGATGACAAATCTCGATAAGCGGGAGGGTTACTGATGCCGAACCGCAAGGCCCTGGTCATGGGGCTCTACCTCCTGTTTCTCTTTTTGCCGATCTACTGGCTCATCAACATGAGCCTGAAAACCAACGCGGAGATTCTGGGCGGGCTGACGTTCTTCCCGCGAGATCTCACTTTTGCGAACTACATCACCATTCTCACCGATCCGTCCTGGTATTCCGGCTACATCAACTCGATCATCTACGTGACGATGAACACGGTGATCAGTCTTACCGTTGCGCTGCCGGCTGCCTATGCGTTCAGCCGCTACAACTTCCTCGGCGATAAGCATCTGTTCTTCTGGCTGCTGACGAACCGAATGGCGCCGCCTGCGGTGTTCGCGCTGCCGTTCTTCCAGCTCTATGGCTCGGTCGGCCTGTTCGACACGCATATCGCGGTCGCTCTAGCGCACACGCTGTTCAACGTGCCGCTCGCCGTCTGGATTCTGGAAGGGTTCATGCGCGGCGTGCCGAAAGAGATTGACGAAACGGCGTATATTGACGGTTACTCGTTTCCGAAGTTCTTCGTAAAAATCTTCATGCCGCTGATTGCGTCCGGGATCGGCGTCGCAGCCTTCTTCTGCTTCATGTTCTCCTGGGTGGAGCTTCTTCTGTCGCGTACTTTGACCGCGACCGAAGCCAAGCCCATCGCGGCCACCATGACACGTACCGTTGGTGCCGCTGGCGTCGATTGGGGCGTGTTGGCCGCTGCCGGCGTGCTGACGATCATCCCCGGCGCGCTCGTCATCTACTTTGTCCGAAATTACATCGCCAAGGGCTTTGCCCTGGGCCGCGTTTGATCAGCCGATAGGAGCAGAGACATGGATCTTTACTGGATGGCCTGGACGATGGAAACCGCCGTGTTCTTCGGCGCCATCGCAACGCTGCTGGTGATCTTTACGATCCTGGCAATCAAGTTTCCGGAAACGCCGCGCGTCGGCGTTCTCCGGATCGAAACGACCCGTGGTGACCGCTTGTTCATCACGCTTCTTGGCTCAGCCTTCATCAATCTGGCCTGGCTGGGCCTTGAGGTCGGACCGCAGCCTTATGCGCTGCTCGCCTGTCTTGTTTATGCCGCGGCGGTTTTCCGCTGGGTTTAGGCAGGCACATCCCAAATGGACCGGGAAAATAACCTGGCCCTTACCATCCTAACTGTTCCAATCCCTTGGGAGGAAACCATGAAGTCAATCCTTAGAACAACCTCGGTGGTTGCGCTGACGGCAGGGCTATTGCCGGTCGTGCCAGCGTTCGCCGACATGGATGCCGCTCGTGCATTCCTGGACTCTACGATTGAGCGTTCAGCGCTTACGCGCGCTGAGCAAGAAGCTGAGATGCAGTGGTTCGTTGATGCGTCGGCTCCATACCAAGGTATGGAAATCCGTGTGGTGTCTGAAACCATCGCAACACACGAATATGAAGCCAACGTTTTGGCTCCGGCCTTCACCGCGATCACCGGCATTGAGATCACACATGATCTTATCGGTGAGGGTGATGTGGTTGAGCGTCTGCAAACACAGATGCAGACCGGTGAAAACATCTACGACGCCTACATCAATGACTCCGATCTGATCGGAACCCACTGGCGTTATCAGCAGGCTCGCAATCTGACCGATTGGATGGCAGGTGAGGGTGCTGAGGTCACCAACCCGAACCTCAATCTCGATGATTTCATCGGCCTGTCCTTCACGACCGGTCCCGATGGCCTTCTCTACCAGCTTCCCGATCAGCAGTTCGCGAACCTTTATTGGTTCCGCTACGATTGGTTCACCGACGAGAAGAACATGGCGGATTTCGAAGCCGAGTACGGCTACGAGCTCGGTGTTCCGGTGAACTGGTCGGCCTATGAAGACATTGCCGCCTTCTTCACCGGTCGTGATCTTTCGCACATGGGCGTGGATGGCGACGTCTATGGCCACATGGACTATGGTCGCCGCGATCCTTCTCTCGGCTGGCGTTTCACTGATGCCTGGATGTCCATGGCTGGCATGGGCGACATCGGCGAGCCGAACGGTCTGCCGGTTGATGAGTGGGGCATTCGTGTCAATGAGAGCTCACAACCGGTTGGATCCTGCGTCGCGCGTGGTGGTGCAACAAATGGCCCGGCAGCTGTCTATGCCATCGAGAAGTACACCGACTGGCTGACCAACTACGCCCCGCCGGCTGCTGCCGGCATGAACTTCTCTGAATCCGGTCCTATCCCCTCGCAGGGTCACATCGCTCAGCAGATGTTCTGGTACACCGCCTTCACCGCTTCCATGGTGGGCGAGGGTGCTGCCGCCGTGTTGAACGATGATGGGAGCCCGCGCTGGCGCATGGCTCCGAGCCCGCATGGCGTCTACTGGCGTGATGGCCAGAAGATTGGCTATCAGGATGCTGGTTCCTGGACGCTTATGCAGTCAACGCCGGTGGATCGCGCACAGGCGGCCTGGCTCTACGCCCAGTTCGTCACGTCGATGACGGTTGATGTCGAAAAGGCGCATGCTGGTCTCACCTTCATCCGTGAGTCCACGATCAACCATGAAAGCTTCACCGAGCGTGCACCGAACCTTGGCGGTCTGATCGAGTTCTATCGTTCGCCGGCTCGTGTTCAGTGGTCGCCAACGGGAACCAACGTTCCTGACTATCCGCGTCTGGCACCATTGTGGTGGCAGAACATCGGGGATGCGTCATCCGGTGCGCTGTCTGCCCAGGAAGCTCTCGACAACCTCTGCGCACAGCAGGAAGCCGTTCTGGCTCGTCTCGAGCGTGCTGGCATCCAGGGTGACCTTGGTCCGGCGCTGAACGATGAGATGGATCCAGAGTTCTGGCTGTCTCAGGAAGGTTCGCCGCAGGCACGTCTTGAGAATGAAGACGAAGAGCCGATCACCATCGGATATGATGAGCTGATCCAGAGCTGGCAGTAAGCCTAAGCTCTTGATGCAATGACAATTCGGTCGGGGCCTTTTGGGCCCCGGCTTTTTTGTATCCCGTGATGCGCGATTTGGCTTCGCGGCGTTCAAGGTAGAATGACCCCGTCTATTCGTTTCTGCTAATTGAATTTGAAAGCATTTTCAATTGTTTCCTGTGAAATCTTCATGTCCTATAGGAGCTATAGACCGTCTCGCGCAGGGCGGTTGAGTGGTAGATCTTGGGACGAAAAGAGTTAAAGGCAATTAGATGATGGGATCGCGGGTGCTGCGTTGCAGCAGTCCGTGAACCGGCCGCAGTCCATACGGACACGCGCAATCGGCGTTGGCGGTGCTCGCTCGACACCCTCTTCATCTAAACGTCACCGGCCAAAATCTGTCGGTCAGCTTTCCGCCAATGGAAAATGCCGCGCGTTCCGTGGCGCCCTTTGATCCGGTGAAGACAGCCATAAATCGCGCGGCGCGTTGACCATGCTTCACACATTCATTTCTGAACATCGCGCGTGATTGAGGTCGCCGATTCTAGGAAAACGGCTCAAGAATTGGTCAATTTTGGGCGATGCTCAATATTTCCTCGTTTGCTTGAATTTTCGCCTTAAAGGCTGATTTGAGGCAGAATCTGCGCGGTTATTGTGCGCCGCACAAGTCGGTGCGGCTTGTCAATGGCGCGAAATTAATCAGCGATGAAATCCTAGTCGTTCTACGCATTTGCACGATGGCAAATCGCTCTGCTTTCCTCGTCTGCGGTGCTCGCGCTTCCAGGCTCTTTCCCAGCCACTATTGGCGTGAGTGGACCGTTCGATTGAACTGAAGGAGCCTCCCAAAATGCCAAAGAAACCCTTCTCGTTGACGCGCCGCAGTGCATTGGGACTGCTTGGCGCAACTGCCTTGCCGTTCACGCCGTTGCGGGCTCTGGCCCAAGGCGAGCCGATTAAGATCGGCATTTTGCATTCTCTGTCGGGCACGATGGCGATTTCTGAGACAACACTGAAAGACACGATGTTGATGCTCATCGATCAACAGAATGCCAAGGGTGGTGTGTTGGGCCGCCCGCTGGAAGCTGTTGTCGTTGACCCGGCTTCGGACTGGCCGCTCTTTGCTGAGAAAGCTCGCGAGCTGATCTCGGTGGAAGGCTGCGACGTCATGTTCGGGTGCTGGACGTCTGTGAGTCGTAAATCCGTGCTTCCGGTAATCGAGGAACTCAACGGTTTGTTGTTCTACCCGGTTCAGTATGAAGGTGAGGAAAGTTCCAAGAACGTTTTCTACACCGGCGCTGCTCCCAACCAGCAAGCCATTCCGGCGACCGACTACTTCTTGGAAGAGCTGGGCGTTGAAAAGTTCGCTCTTCTCGGCACGGACTATGTTTATCCGCGCACGACCAACAACATTTTGGAGTCCTACCTGCAGTCCAAGGGCATTGCGGCGGAAGACATTTTCGTCAACTACACGCCGTTCGGCCATGCCGATTGGTCATCCATCGTCGCTGACGTAGTCGCACTTGGCGCAGATGGTCAGAAAGTTGGCGTCATCTCCACCATCAATGGCGACGCTAACATTGGATTCTACCGCGAGCTAGCGGCAGCTGGCATATCCGCTGATGACATTCCGGTTGTTGCGTTCTCGGTCGGAGAAGAAGAGCTATCGGGCCTCGACACCTCCAACCTTGAAGGTCACTTGGCCGCGTGGAACTACTTCCAGTCCGCCGATGCGGCGATCAATGATGAGTTCGTTGCCGCCTGGAAGGCGTTCGCTGGTGAAGACCGCGTGACCAACGATCCAATGGAAGCTCACTATATTGGCTTCAACATGTGGGTGCAGGCGGCCGAGCAAGCCGGCACGACTGATGTCGATGCGGTGCGTGATGCCATGTATGGACAGACGGTTCCAAACCTCACGGGCGGAACGGCGGAAATGCTGCCTAACCATCACCTTACAAAGCCGGTGCTTATCGGCGAGATCCGTGACGATGGTCAGTTCGATATCATCTCGCAGACTGCAGAAGTGCCCGGTGATGCCTGGACCGACTATCTGCCGGAGTCGGCTGTCTTGGCATCCGATTGGCCGGGCCTTGGTTGTGGGATGTACAACACGGAAACCTCGACCTGCGTGCAGATTGAATCGAACTACTAAGCGCCAGCGCTTGAACGTTCGCATTTGATTTCAAGACCATAGAGCGGGGCACGCGGTGATGTGTGCCCCGTTTCCTGCCCGCCAATGAGTGTCCGCATGCCCACTGTTCTTTTTGCCATCCGGCTTTCCGGCCTCGCGATGCTTGCCTTGGCGTGGGTGGTGATTGCTTTGTCTACGCCGGCGACTGCGCAAGAGGGTACGCAAAATTTAGGGCCATTGCAGAGCCTTTTGCAGGATAACCGCGCGCTGATCGAAGAGAGCTCTAGGCGCAGCATTGGACCGGCTATTGAGGCCATCGGTTCTAGCGGGTTAGATGGGGCTCCCGCCTTCTTGACCGCTTGGCAGGCACGGATCGTCTACCAACGCGCGGCGGACGGGCTTTTCTTCGTCGGCGACGAGCGTCACGGGACCAACCTTGCCGTTGATCCAGATACCGGCGAAACGGTTGGCGAAATCTCTCGCGATGATTTCGACCAGTTGCGGCCGAATGGAGGCGTCCGCTCGTTGATCGGTGCGGCGCTGGTGCAGTTTCAGCTTTCTGATCCCAACCCAGACATCCGCCAAGAAGCACTTCAGGCCATTGCCCGCGATGCTGAGGAGTCCCACCTCGGTGCGCTACGCGCTTCCTTAGACGGTGAAGACGATATTGAGATTTTGGCCGCCAAGCTGCGCCTGGAGCGCATCCTGGCCATCGCGTTCGCAGAGAATGAAGCAGAACGGATCGAGGCTATCGAGAGCTTTTCGGGTGATATTGGCCTGGATGTCCGCGCCGCACTCAACCCATTGATTTCTACGCGCGCGGAAGTGACAGCTGCACCTGAACCGCCGGCGACGCGCAATGTCGCTCGCGTTCTGGAGCCGGGATCTGAGGTACTGCCTCGTGACGCTGCCTATGCGCAACTGGTCTCAGCGCGCCTCGCTCCAGCTATTGTGTCTACGACCGATGTACGCGCTGCGCTCATCGCAAACATCGAAAACGGATCGGTGGCTGGCGTACCGGTGGAGACGCTGGATACCGAAGAGGCGCGTCTGGATGCCTATGTAGCGTTGGCTGAAGCCGGTGTTGTGCCAACCACGCCAACGGATGCCGACATTGATACGGCTTTGGATGCGCACACATTCTTTGAAAGCTATGCGGAGCGTTCTTCAGCCGTTACCGATGCGGCAAACACGACACTGCAGTCCATCGAAATCAACTTGATGGCCAATGAGGCGCTCGATTTCTCGCTCGACGCGCTGTCGCTCGGCTCGATTTACTTCCTCGCCGCCATCGGGCTCGCCATCACGTTCGGGG
>ERZ1740060.68-NODE-68-length-97163-cov-5.814300_pt1 | contig 97163 bp, 101 predicted proteins | sample MGYA00581743_ERZ1740060 | MGnify/ENA primary metagenome ERZ1740060 (study PRJEB43018, sample SAMN04849235) | marine metagenome | isolation source: floating plastic debris | place: Pacific Ocean | collected 2008-08-27 | study: EMG produced TPA metagenomics assembly... | reverse complement strand
GGCGACTAGCGTTGTCGTGTCGACTGCATCGGCAATGTCTTGGACCCCTGCCGTCGCATCACCAGTAACAACGATGAAACCCGCCAGGACGTGAACCGCCCCCCAGATCACCCACAACACGGTGGCTATTCGCAGAGCGATCGTATGCGCGTTTGACATGTTGCCTATCCGTGCGTCACGAGAGTGTCACATCGGCCCAATGACCAGCTTGTTGGTCAGCACCGCCTCATTTAGTTGCTGAAGTCCACTAAAAAGGGTTGGTGGATTTTGTCAACTATACGTGGGCGCTACGTGCTTTTCCGGGAGGATCGCGCCACCCTCATGCCCAACCAAGACGCCCATGCCTGACCAGGACACACTCGCAAGCGCAACCTTGCTGGCCCACCAGATGGATCGCTTCACGCGCCGGATGGAGGCTGGCATTCACCAGCGCGCCGAGCCTGTCGACGTGGATCGCGTCGGCCCTTTGGGCGGCATGGCGCTGTTGGCCCTTCACGAGATCGAGCCGGCGCCGATCCAGAGCCTGGTCGCGATGATGCGGCGTGACAAGTCGCAGATGACCCGCCTCATCCAGATGCTCGAGCGCAAGGGCTATGTGGAACGTCACGCTTGCGCGACCGATGGCAGGGTGAGCCTGATGCGCCTAAGCGACAAGGGCCGGGATTTTGTCGGCGCCATGCAGGCCATCATGGCCGATGTGATCGGCGACCTGCTCAAGCCCCTTGATCCGCAGGAGCGCGAGCAACTGACACAGATGCTGCAAAAGATCTGATGGCCGGTTCTGGAACCGGTTAGCCATCCGCCTCAACAAAGGCTTTGAAGGCATCGGCATAGTCGGGATGCCATCGGCTGAGCGCCGGGCGGTTCTCGATGATATCACCCATCGCCCAGGCCATGCGCCGTTCATCAAGCGCGCGCGGCACGTCATTGTCCGGGCACAGAATGTAGAAGTCGCCACGCTTCATGGATTCAATGAAGAAGGCAGCCGTCTGTTCTGACGTCCAGGCAGACGGCGGCTTCTCTGGTGTTCCGATCATGCCGGTATGCACGAAGCCCGGGATCAGCAAATGCGCTGTGATCTGGCTGCCCTCGGTGTTGCGCAGCTGATGGGCCAGCGCCTCGGTGTAGGATCTCAGCGCGGCCTTAGAGACGTTGTAGGCTGGGTTCCCGGGCGGTGTGGTGATGCCCTGCTTGGACCCGGTGTTGATGATTGCGCCCGCACGGCCACGGGCGATCATGCCGGGCGCGAACGCCTGGGTGCCGTGGATCGGACCCCACAGATTGACGCCGAGTGTGGTCTCCCACGCCTCAAGCCCTTCTGTGCAGGACGAGCGCATGCCAATCCCGGCATTGTTCATCAGGATGTCCGTGCCGCCGAACCGGTCCGTGACCTTTGCCGCCAGTGCTTCCATCTGACCGCGATCCGACACGTCGGTCGATGCCGTCATCACATCCTGGGCGCCCGCCGTGCGAAGGGTTTGCTCCGCTTCTGCAAGCTTGTCTTCTGCGCGATCGACCAAGACGATGCGCATGCCCATTTCCGCGAATTTGGTTGCGGACGCCAGGCCAATGCCGGACGCGCCACCGGTGACGACGGCTACGGAGTCGGAGGTGAGCGCAAGGTGTGTCATGGCAAGTCCTGTTGGTTGGTTGATGCCAGATAAAGGCAGATCGCGTTTCGACCGGCCGTTGGTATCAACGGCCGGTCGTTTCGTGAGGTTGTTATGGCTTAAGCAGCCTTTTGGGCGGCCGTGTTCAGCTTCAGCATGCCGTCCATACCAAGGGCTGTGAAGATGCCCTCGGTGACTTTGTCGAGGTGCTCATTATAGCCCTCGATTGGGTCGCCCATGCCGATCTTGTCGACCTGGGTACGGAACGGGCGCGTGCCCGGCGTTTTGCCGATCACCGACACAACCGCATCGGCGACCAGTTGCGGCGATTGCTGCGGGTTTTGGGCGAGGAAGCCTTCAAACCCGGCAAGGGCTGCTTCAGGCGCGCCTGCCATCTCGCCATAGCCGGCATCCCGGTCCCGCGAGCTGGGCCGCATCAGGCTGCTGAGGAAGTTGGTCGGGAAGCCACCGGGCTCCACGATCGCAACATCCACGCCAAACTGGCTGAGTTCCACACGGTAGTTCTCGCTCATCGCTTCCAGCGCCCATTTGGTGGCGTTGTACGGGCCGTAGAACGGCAGCGTGACCCGGCCCAACAGGCTGGAGATATTGAGGATCAGTCCATCGCCGCGTGAACGCATCGCTGGCAGCACAGCGCGGATCATGCGCTGAACGCCGAAGACGTTTATGTCGAACACGCGCTTGAAATCGTCGGCAGAAAAATTTTCCTGCAGACCGTGCACGCCGACACCGGCATAATTGATGAGGCCGCCGATCTGGCCGAGCTTGGCCTGCGCCTCGGCCACGCCAGCTTCGACGGAGGCGTCATCGGTGACGTCGATCTCGACGACGTCGGCTCCAAGGGCGCGCAGCTTGGCCGTTGCCTCGGCATTGCGCCCGTTCGGATCGCGAACCGATCCGGCGACCCGGTGACCGGCCTGGACGAGATCGGCGGCAATCAGAGCACCGAACCCGCTGTTTGCTCCTGTGATCAGAATGTTCATCGTTCTTTCTTCCATTCCTGAGGCGCCGGTGAGGGCGCCGTTTGCGATGGAGGCTAGATACGACTTGCCTAATTTCAGCAACAGAGTGATAAGTTGCAATCCATGGTTCAAGATATTAGAACGTTGGGATTACCTGCGCTCCTCAGCTTCCACACGGTGGCACGGCTGGGCGGCATCAGCGCGGCGGCCGAGCGCCTCGGCATCGCCAAATCCGGCGTCAGCCGCCACGTATCTCAACTCGAAGCCCATTTCGGCATCAGGCTGCTTGAGCGCAGTGCGCGCTCGGTCAAGCTCACTCCAATCGGCGAGCGGCTTGATCAGCGCATACGGTCCATTTTGGCGGAGGTCGATCTGCTTGGCGATATCGTCCGGGAGGAAAGCACCGGCGTGTCCGGGCATGTTAGCATTGCTGGCACGCCGGAGTTCGGCGGGATGGTCGCCTCCCACCTGTTCCCGGCTATGCACGCGCGATACCCCGACCTGACGCTTTCCATGCGGCCGGACTATGCATTTGAGGACATGCAGGACCCTGGCACCGACCTGGCCTTTCGCGTTGGCAGCTTTGACGACGACCGTCTGGTCGTTCGCAGGCTGGGTGCTTTTCGTTGCTGGGTCGTTGCAGCCCCGGCATTGGCGCAGCAATCCAAGATCGCAAGGCCAGAGGATCTTGCAGATCTGCCTTGCCTGACTTTCCGAGGAGACCGCGGCAACGGCAGATGGACGCTCTTCTCTGGAAACAGCGAAACGGCGGTCGATATCGCCGGACCGTTCGGTGTGCGTAGTTTTTTCGTTTTGCTGGAGCTCGCGGCCGCCGGGCAAGGGTTCGCCTTCCTACCCGACTTCATGCTGCCAAAGGCGATAGAAAGTAGCGCACTGGTCCGGTGCCTACCGGACCATGTTTCTCGCCCCTTCTCTGTCTTCCTAACCTTCCGCCCGGGTGCTCGATCCATCGCGAGGGTCGACGCGACCATATCGATGGCGGAGGAAATCGTGCCGCCGCTGTTGTCTGATCGATAGGCGCTCGGTTTCGTTTTAAAGCGTCCGATACCGCGCCATGGCTGAGCGCTCCAACGCTGCGACTGTCAGCTTATCAAGGCCAAGCGCATCGCGCAGCATTTGCAGCATGCGCAACTCTTCCTGGCGCAGTGACAGATCGGCCGACGCCACTTCCACCGCGCAGGCATAGGCAGTGTCCGCGAGCCTTTCGGGCACCGCGTCCTTGATGGCCTCCAGCACCGAGTCCAGCCCGCCCTCCTCGGACAGGGCAAGGCCGGCTGTTTCCGCGGTGGTAACAAGCCGGTCGCGTGAGTAGCCCTCAAACACCGGGAAGGAGGAGACCACCTCGCCGATCTTGGCAAGTTCCTGGTCGTTCATGGCCCGGTCTGAGGCTGAGACCATCACCATCATCATCACAAGCGCGTCCTGCGCGGTCAGATCGGCCATCGATAAAAGTCCTTGTGCGGAAAAGCGCCGCGCGCAGAACTGGCGGGCGTTGATTGTGTTTCGTGCAGCCACAAGCTAGGAACCCCGGCACGCCACCGCAAGGCCGTGGTCGTGCCTATTCTCCCATTGATGTGCCAACTTTCCAGAGACGCTCATGCCGACGCTCGTCCCCTCCGATCTTGATCCCGACCTGTTTGATGCCGCGACCAAGGCAAAGGCCTGGCCGTTCGAAGAGGCGCGCAAGCTGGTCAAACGGGTGGAAAAGTCAGGCAAGAGCGAGCCGATCCTGTTCGAGACCGGCTATGGCCCGTCCGGCTTGCCGCACATCGGCACCTTTGGCGAGGTGGCACGCACGACCATGGTGCGCCACGCGTTCCATGTGCTCACCAGGGGCGAGATTGAAACCCGGCTTATCTGCTTCTCAGATGACCTTGATGGCATGCGCAAAATCCCCGAAAGCGTGCCGGACCAAGCCGCGCTGGAACCCTATCTGCATCAGCCGCTGACCAAAGTGCCGAACCCGTTTGCAGCATCGCCGGAGCAAGGCAAAATGGCACTACAACTGCATGAAAGGTATGGTCTTGCAGGCGTTGAAGGAGTGGAACCGAACACTGGAATTTATCCCAGCTTCGGTCACCACAACAACGCGATGCTGCGGCGGTTCCTCGACACGTTCGGCTTCGACTATGAGTTTGCGTCGGCCACCGAATACTACGCCTCTGGCAAGTTCGATGAGGTGCTCCTGCGCGCCTGCGAGCGCTACGAAAAAATCATGCAGATCATGCTGCCAACACTGGGCGAGGAGCGGCAGGCCACCTACTCGCCCTTCCTGCCGATCTCGCCGAAAACCGGCCAAGTGCTCTATGTGCCGATGAAGCATGTCGACGCGAAGGCCGGCACCATCACCTTTGACGATGAGGACGGCGAAGAGACCACGCTGCCCGTCACCGGCGGTCATGTGAAAATGCAGTGGAAGCCTGACTTCGGCATGCGCTGGGCGGCGCTCGACGTCGATTTTGAGATGTTCGGCAAGGACCACGGCCCTAATCAGGCGATCTACGACAAAATCTGCCGGACGCTCGGCGGCACCGCGCCGGAACACTATGTCTACGAACTGTTTCTGGACGAGAAGGGCGAGAAAATCTCCAAGTCCAAAGGCAACGGCATCACCATCGATGAGTGGCTGGCCTATGCTTCACCTGAGAGCTTGGCGCTGTTCATGTTCCAGAAGCCGCGCACGGCCAAGCGCCTCTACTTCGATGTCATCCCGCGCGCGGTGGATGAGTACTTCCAGCATCTGAATGCCTATGAGCGTCAGGACGCGAACCAGAAGCTCGGCAACCCGACCTACCACATCCATGGCGGCGATCCGCAGCCGGTGGAACTGCCGGTGAATTTCTCCATGCTTCTCAATCTGGCGAGTGCCTCCAACGCCCATGATGAAGGCGTGCTATGGGGCTATATCGCCCGGTACACCGCCGGTCTCACAAAGGGCGATAACCCGGTGTTCGACCGGCTGGTCGAGTCGGCTGTGCGCTACTTTGAGGACCGCGTCGCACCGAACAAAAGCTACCGCGCACCGACTGAGGAAGAACGCGGGGCGCTTGAGGAGCTCGACAGCAAGCTTGCTGATCTGGAAGGTGCCGACGCCAAGACGATCCAGGATGCGGTCTATGATGTCGGCCGCTCGCGCTTCCCCGATCCCACCAAAAAGGGCCCGGATGGTGGACCGGGCGTGTCTCTTGGCTGGTTTGCGGCGCTCTATCAGATCCTGCTGGGCGAAGAAAAAGGCCCCCGCTTCGGCTCCTTCGTGGAGCTTTACGGCGTGCCGGAAACCCGCGCGCTGATTGGAAAAGCGCTGGCGGGTGATTTGGTGGCCTGACAGCATCAAGCGGGCAATTGGAACTCCGACATGCCTGATAGCCCTGTCACACTCCACATGGTCTGCGGCAAGATCGCCGCCGGGAAGTCGACCCTTGCCGCTAAGCTGGCGCAGGCAGATGGCACGGTGCTCATCTCTGAGGACGAGTGGTTGAGCACCCTCTTCGGCGATCAGATGACCACGCTGCGAGATTACATGACCTACACGACCAAGCTACGCGGCGTGATGGGGCCACACATTGCGTCGCTTTTAAATGCGGGCACATCGGTCGTTTTGGATTTTGCCGCCAACACCGTCGAAGCCCGCGCATGGATGCGCGGTATCTTGGAAACAACAGAAGCTTCGCACCAGCTTCACGTGCTGGACGTTCCCGACGAAGTTTGCCTTGCCCGCCTGCGCGCACGCAACGCGGGGGGCGATCACCCCTTCGCCGCCACCGAAGAGCAGTTTCATCAGGTCGCCGCGCACTTTGCCCGGCCAACGCCGGACGAGGGTTTCAATCTGGTCGTTCATGAAACGGCTTAGCGCAGCAACCCACTCGCGTCATTCCCAGGACAAACCAGCCTAGGGTGCCCTTGGCGCGGCACACCGCAACGCCATATCTGATCAAGGCGAAGATGGAACACCGGCTCTGCCATGCTCAAAGACAAGCGCAAAGACCTGGACTCTGAGAAGCAGAAAAAGCTGCTGCAACGCCTGGTCGAGCAGTTGAGCCAGACCGACCCTGATCTCTACTACCGGCCAACCAGCCAGATCGCTTTGCTTCTGAAAACGTACATTGATGGCGATGCCCGGCTGCTGGCTGATGAGCGCACGCTCTTACAGCATCTGAGCCAGCGCGACATTGAAGTGTTGCTCAGGCTGCATTAAGCGACCGCACGCACGGGGTCAGCACTTAGAACACTGCCGCACCCACATTGTCGTTCTCACCCAGACTGTGGTTTGAGTGGACGAACCTTTGCCGTCGGAGACCCCAATGGCCGAACTGCCACACGCTGTGGAAGCCTATATCGCTGCCTACAACGCCATGGATGTCGATGGCATGGTTGCGATGCTGACCGACGATGTCGTCTTCAAGAACTATTCAGGCTCGGATCTCACCGCCGAGGCCAATGGCAAGGCCGCCTTTGAGGAGTTGGCGCGGATCGGTGTCGGTGTCTTCAGAGAGCGCAAGCAGACCGTCGTGAAGGCCGTCACCAAGGAAGACACGACGGTCGCCACGATCCGCTACAAGGCCGTGGTCGCCGTTGATCTGCCCAATGGATGGAAAGCGGGCGAGGTGCTTGATTTTCAAGGCTCTTCGGAGTTTCAGCTTCGCGATGGCAAGATCGCCCACATAACCGATCAGAGCTGATCGCACCGGAAACCCACATGGTCACCGTCGCTGCCCTTTATCACTTCGCCAAAGTGCCGGATCCCGAGGCCCTGCGCGCGCCGCTGCAAAAGCTGTGTGATGCCGGCGGGGTGAAGGGCACACTGCTGCTCGCCAAGGAGGGTATCAACGGCACCATCGCCGGCTCCCGTAGCGCGATCGATGATGTGCTCGCCCATATCCGTGCCCTGCCGCCCTTTGCCGCCTTGGAGTGGAAGGAAAGCACGGCTGGCGAGATGCCTTTCTACCGCATGAAAGTGCGGCTAAAGAAAGAGATCGTCACCATGGGCGAGCCGGATATCGACCCGACTTTGTCGGTCGGCACCTATGTCGATCCGTCCGACTGGAATGCGCTCATCAGCGCGCCCGATGTCGCCGTCATCGACACCCGCAACGCCTATGAGACAGCCATTGGCACGTTCGATGGGGCGGTTGATCCGGAAACCGAGAGCTTTCGCCAGTTCCCGTCCTGGTGGCAGGCTAATAAGGATCGGTTTCACAACAAGCGCATTGCCATGTTCTGCACAGGCGGTATCCGGTGCGAGAAATCGACCGCCTATCTGAAAAGCCAGGGCGTGGAGGATGTGCTGCACCTTAAGGGCGGCATACTGAAGTACCTCGAAAAGGTGCCCAAGTCTGACAGCTTGTGGCAGGGCGACTGCTTCGTGTTCGATGAGCGTGTGTCTGTCGGCCATGGTCTGGTGGAAGGGCCTCACAGCATGTGCCGCGCCTGCCGGCGTCCGCTAACGCCTGAAGAGCTTCAGCTTCCTGCCTATGAGGAGGGGGTGCAGTGCCACCATTGCGTCGATGAGTTCACCGACGCGGATCGCACCCGTTTTCGCCAGCGCCACAAACAGATCAGGTTGGCCGCTGAGCGCGGTGAGGTGCATATCGGCGCGAAGATGGCAAGCGGAGGCAAGGGATCATGATCGAGCCGGGCAAGAACATTGCCATCAAGGTGCCCCAGCACAAATGGGATGAGATGGTCGCCTTCTATCGCGACCGTGTCGGTCTCAAACCGGTGCTTGAGCGCGATGGCCACATCGCGTTCGAGTTCGGGTCCATGAAGCTATGGCTCGACCGGGTGGCAACGCAAAGCCAGGTCGATGTCTGGCTGGAGCTTTTCACCGACGATCCCGATGCGGCCTTGGAGACGCTGGAGAGCCCCAAGCGCAATGAGCTTGAACCTCTTGATGGGGTCGAGGGTCACTGGACCTCCGACCCCGCCGGCGTGGTTCTCCTGCTGCGCAAAGAGTAGCAGGTCAGCCCCGGTAGCCCCTTAGGACGGCACCGTTACGCTGTCGGTTTGCCCGTTGGGATAGGTGATATCGACCTTCACCTTGTTTTTGCTTTCATCTTTCGGGTCTTTGGTCTTGGTCACCTTGACCTTGGTGCCGTGCGGATAGTCGAGCGTGTCCACCTCGGTGCCGTTAAAGAGCGTGCTCTCGCCCGTCTTAGGTTTATCGGTCTTGCCCAGCGGGTAAGTGGCCTTGGATTTGTGGGTCGATGAAACCCTCTTAAACTTGCTTCCGTCAGCCCCCGAACACACCTCTTCAACGGTGATGGTCGTTACCACCGTGTACTCATGGGCGACGACGGCCTTTCCGTCCTCTCCTTTGATCGCCTTTTTGTCTTTGTACTCCATGCTGACCTTGACGGTGACAACGCATTTGCTGGTCCGCTCTTTGGTAATCGTGTCGCTGCGCTTGCCGTCAATAAAGTCGCTTGAGCCATCAAGTGTGATGCTTGCCAGAAAAGGCAGTGCAAACCCATCGATCAGCATCGGCATTGCTGCGATCAAGCGCTCATTCATCAGCTCAAGTTTGCCGAGGCGTTCAGCAAAGGCTTCGATTTCGTCTTCCATGGTGACAGATCCCCCGTCTGTTTTCCTGAGTTGAGCCCCGCGGCAATCATAGGAAAATCTTCGACATCTTGATAGCGCTCAGATCAGGCACTTGTTGAGTGAGCAAGCCATTGTTGATTTTTCCAAAATATACAGAGCAGTTGTGCCAGTAAAAAATCTCTACTAGGCTTTTATCGAGAAGAGGCAGGGGGTCATTGCTCTTCGAACATGCGCAGATCACGAGGTCTGCAAGGCACTGAAATAAATCATAAAAAATCCAGTCAGTTCCAAAGGGGGGATGGTCTATGTCATGGGAACTCGTTTACGCCCACGATAGTCAGGGCAACAAGACGTCAGGTGACAAGGATCTTTTGATCAATTCTGTTCGCAACGGACAGAGCGTTCGCATCGTCATGACGGATGAAGACGGCACACTGTATTCGACCGATGCTACCGGACTTCATGTGAAAAACGGCAATGTCTATGCGCAGAATAACTCGCATGTAAGTCTGGAATTCCAGGGCGATGTCCTGAAAATTCAAAAAGACTCCTACTGGTGGATGATTGCGGTGGACACAAACGGCAACCGCGACATGGCGCGTTGGAACGTTGGCGAACATAAGAGCAGAGGTCACACAAGTGACCGGACCGCGATAAGCTGGTTTGTGGCTTAGCGACTGACCGAAAGTCAGCCCGGTCAGATTCCGGAAAAGCCTTAGTCGACGTTGATTTTGCCGCTGCGGGCTTTCTTCACCGCACCACGTTTGGCTTTGCTTTCAAGCCGGCGTTTCTTGGAGCCAAGGGTCGGCTTGGTCGCGATGCGACGCTTGGGAACATGCGATGCTTTTCGGATCACCTCGAACAGCCGGTCCTGCGCATCCTTGCGGTTCATCTCTTGCGTGCGGTGGCGGTCGGCGAAGATCACCAGCACGCCATCCTTGGTCAGGCGGCTGTCGCCGGAGGCCAAAATCTTCTCCCGCACCCGTTCCGGCAGGTTGGGTGACTGGCGCACATCAAAGCGCAGTTGCACCGCGCTTGCCACCTTGTTGACATTCTGCCCGCCTGGACCGGTCGCGCGTACGAAGCTGGCGACGAGTTCATCGTCAAACAGGCTGATGGTGGAAGTGACGTTTAGGCGGGCCATAGGTGAGATCGGATGCGGCTAGGATGGGAAAGTGGTGATCGGATCACCCTCTTGCCAGACCGGATATTTGGCCATCACGTCCAAAAAACGGTCGGAGGCCAAAAACGCCTCAAGCCAGGCTTGTAGGTTGGGCCAGGGCTGGGCGTCGAACCAGCCTTTGTCGATGAAGGCAAATTGCCGGACAAAGGGCAGGATGGCAAAGTCAACGAGCGTCGGCTTACCAAACATCCAGCTATCAATCTGGGCATTGAGATCGAGCAGGAAGGTTGAGGCTATCTCACGTTGCTCCTGGGGGTCGCTGTCTGGGTACCGCGTTCCATACTTTGTGCGGTCGAGCGCTTGTTTGAACGGTCCGTCATTGCGCGCAATCCAGTCCCGGCCCTCTTCGGGCACGGCAATCCAGCCTTCCGGATCGTTCTGGCCAAGCGCCCAGTCCATGATCTCCAGACTTTCATCCAAAACGCCATCGGCTGTGACCAGCGCTGGCACCGTCGCGCTTGGCGAGACATCCAGAAAGGCTTGCGGCTTGGCGGCAAGCTTGATCTCGCGCAGAGTAACCGGTGTTTCGGCCACCGACAGCGCTAGCCTTGCCCGGATTGCATACGGGCAGCGGCGGAACGAATAGAGGATGGGGCGTTTGTTGGTGGCGGTCACGGTCGTTCCTGTCCTAACGCATCCCACAAACCGCGACGTTCTTCTCGAGCCGTCGTTTCAGCCGCCCGCATAAGATCATTGGCACCCGGCCCGGCAAAAGCCCATCCCTGCGCCACCACCCACAGGCTGAGATCGATATCACCGAGGCTGCAATTTGCCACATGATCCAGCGCGGCATCCTCGCGCAGCCCGAGCACGCAAGCGACCGAGCGCCGTCCCACGAACCGGCGCACCGCCGTGCGCGCCAGAACATGGCAGGCAGGTGTTCGGCCATCGGCCAAGGAGCAGATAGCGTCCTGCGCCACCGGTTCCACGCCTTGTAGCTGGACCATGCCGCGGCGGGTGGAAAGCAGTGTGGCGCTTTCCACCTGAACGATCCCAAGATTGATCGCTCGCGGCGGTTCAACCGGCGTCTGCGGTGCCGGCAGTCGCTCGACAGTAGCGCCAGCGCCCGGCACATGTACCGCCCGGCCCGGAATAACCTGACGCACCTCGGGCAATGTTTCCGGGATCAGCGCAGGCGGCTCAGGCACGATAGCGGCCGGGGCGCCGGTGCCTTCAGGCGCGCTTGCCGCGTCCTCTTCGGGCGAGCAGGCAGCAAACAACAGGATAAGGGGGAGTAGGAGAAGGGCTGGTCTGGCCCTATTGGCTCGCCCAGACGATGCGGGCCATCCAGTCGATCTGGTTGCTTTCGATCCTGCGGGGCGGATGGCTGTCATTAAGCGAGTGCAGCTCCACATGGGTGGCCAGACGCCGGTAAATCAGTTTGGCCAGAACCTCGCCCTCAAGGGTCTTGATCACGATGCGATCATGACGGCGAATGTTGGAATTGGGCGATACGACAATGATATCGCCATCGCGGTAAAGCGGCAGCATGGAATCGCCGTTGATCTCCAGCGCATAGGCCTGTTCATCGTTGATATCAGGTACGTGCACCGCATCCCATCCCTGGCCAGAGGGGAAGCCTGCATCGTCGAAATAGCCACCGCTGCCGGCCTGGGCGAAGCCGATCAACGGCACGGCGAGATTGATGGAGATGTCAGACCGGCCTTTGGTCTCCGGCGCGGCGCTGAACAGTTCAGCAAAGCTGTCAAAGCTTTCACCGGTGGCGGCAAGCGCCTTGAACAACGACTCCGTCGATGGCCAACGCGGACGACCGTCGTTGGAGAATCGTTTCGATCGGTTGAAGGCCGTCGCGTCGAGGCCCGCTTGGCGAGCCAGTGCAGACACCGACAGCTCGTGCCGCGTCGCGAGGGCATCAATGGCCGACCAAATCTGAGTATGAGACATGGCAAGCACGCTTTCAGATAGGACTAAAAACCTATTTCTACCTATGCGAGCCATAGCGCAAGGGCTTATGGCATCAAGTTGCGATCAGGGTAAACACCTGGGTATCGCTACGGCTCCTTGGATTTGCGGGTCAAAATGGCGCTGTCAGGAGACTGGAATCGGGTGTCAAAAGCCGTCTTGACCCCCCCACTTGCGATGGCGCACACCGGTTGCATGACCTCTTTCATCTACAAGATTGAACAACGCGACCAATGGGCCGCCGCAACGGCAATCGGGCGCTACAAAGGTGCCCCAGTCGATCTTGCCGACGGCTTTATTCACTTTTCCGCCGCCGATCAGGTGGCCGGTACGCTGGGCAAACATTTTGCCGGGCGAACCGACCTACTGCTCATCCAAATAGATGCCGACACGCTTGGTTCGGATCTTAAATGGGAACCATCGCGCGGCGGCGCGCTTTTTCCACATCTTTATGGTGATTTGGACATTAGCATGGTGACCGGCGTTCGCCCTATCCCCGACGGTCACGATCTTTCCGGCTTTGCCGATTGGGGCATCACACCGTGACCGGCCTTTTGTGGCGCGTTGCGCGCCCGCTGATTTTCACCCGATCGCCTGAGGATGCCCATCGGCTGGCGATCAAGGCCTTGGCTGCCGGGCTGGTGCGTCCTTCGGCCAAAGCGCAACGCCTAAGATCGTCTTTGAGACGTGAAGTGGCTGGACTCACCTTCGCCAACCCCATCGGCATCGCTGCCGGCTTCGACAAGGATGGCGAGGTGCCCATGGCGATGCTGGCCCAGGGCTTTGGCTTTGTGGAGGTCGGCACCACGACACCACGACCACAGGTCGGCAACCCCAAGCCGAGGGTCTTTCGTCTTACCGAGGATGGTGCGCTCATTAACCGGCTGGGCTTCAACAATTCCGGACATGATGCCCTAGCGCGCCGGTTGGAAACGCTGCCTGCCAAAGGCAAACGGCGTGGTCCGCTTGGCATCAACATTGGCGCCAACAAGGACAGCCAGGATCGCATCGCTGACTATGTCATGGGTGTGGAGCGCTTTGCCCGGCTGGGCGATTACATCACGATCAATATTTCCTCGCCCAACACACCGGGCTTGCGCGACCTGCAAGGCAAACAGGCCCTAACGCGCCTGCTGACCGAAGCCTTGGAAGCGCGTGCCCGCATCCTGCGGGCCGGCGAGGCATGCCCGGTTTTCGTCAAGATAGCGCCAGACCTCGATGAGGAAGGTTTAGCCGACACGCTGAATGTGATTGAGGCGAGCGACATTGAAGGCGTGATCGTTTCCAACACCACCAACGCTCGCCCGGCAACGCTACGTTCTGCTGAGAAGTTGGAGACCGGCGGCCTTTCAGGCCGTCCGCTGCTTGAACCGTCCACCGCCATGCTCGCCAAGGTGAAAGAACGGTTGGGTAATAGCAAAGCTCTGATTGGTGTTGGCGGTGTGGATAGTGCCCAGGCCGCACGCGCCAAGCTGGAAGCAGGCGCTGATCTTGTGCAGCTTTACACCGGCTATGTGTTCAAAGGCCCGGGGCTGATCGGCGAGATTCTGGAAGGCCTCGACAAAGGTTGAGGTCTCGACAGGACCCGCGAAGCAGCCTAATCGTCGTTCAACGATGAAATCAGCCCAAAGGGGCGGACACTTGGCACGCGATAGCGATGACGCGACTCCAATTGAGGGGCGCGACGCGCTGGTGGGTTATCTGGCAGGCGGCGAGAAACCGCCATCGGACTTCCGGATCGGCACCGAGCACGAGAAATTTCCCTTCACCCTCAAAAACCATGCACCAGTGCCCTACGAGGGCCCTGGTGGCATCGAGCAGCTCCTTCGTGGGATGGAAGGTCTTTTGGGCTGGGAGCCCATCCTGGACGAGGGGCGCATTATTGGCCTTGCCGATCCGACGGGTGGTGGCGCCATCAGCTTGGAGCCGGGCGGCCAGTTTGAGCTGTCGGGTGCGCCGCTCGATAATCTCCACCAGACTTGCTCGGAGGTGCACGCGCATCTCGCCCAGTTGCGCGAGATCGCTGAACCCTTAGGCGTGGGGTTCTTGGGCCTTGGCATGTCGCCGGTTTGGTCGCTGGATGAAACGCCGCGCATGCCCAAATCGCGCTATGCGATCATGACCAACTACATGCCCAAGGTTGGCACGCGCGGCCTCGACATGATGTACCGCACGGCGACCATTCAGGTGAATCTCGACTTTGCATCAGAGGCCGACATGGTGCGCAAGATGCGCGTTGGTCTGGCGCTCCAGCCGGCGGCAACGGCGCTGTTTGCCAACTCACCCTTCAATGATGGCGAACCCAACGGCCTGCAATCGGCGCGTGCCCATATCTGGCTCGACACCGACAATGACCGCTCCGGCGGCCTGCCCGAAGCGTTCGAACCGGGCTTCGGTTACGAGGCCTATGTCGATTGGGCACTCGACGTGCCGATGTACTTCATTAAGCGCGGATCTACCTACCATGATGTGGCGGGCACTTCGTTCCGCGATCTGATGGCCGGCAAACACCCCGCGCTGCCGGGCGAGCGGGCTACGCTGTCAGACTGGACCAACCATCTTTCCACCTTGTTCCCGGACGCGAGGCTGAAGCGCTACATCGAAATGCGCGGCGCCGATGGCGGCCCTTGGGCGCGCATCTGCGCCTTGCCGGCGCTATGGGTTGGGCTGATGTATGATGAGGGTGTTCTCGCAGAGGCCGAAGCCCTGGTCATGGACATGACCGCCGAGGAACGTGCTCATTTGCGTGAGAGTGTTCCAAGCCAAGGCCTTAAAGCTCCTTGGCGCGGCGGCACGGTTCAGGATTTGGCGCGCGAGATTGTGGCGCTGGCTGCCAAGGGATTGAAGGCCCGCGCCCGTCAGAACCCGACCGGCAATGATGAGAGAATTTTTCTCTCAACCCTGGAAGAGGTGGTCGAAACCGGCCGTACGCCAGCGGACATTCTTTTGGAGCATTACAAGGGCGATTGGGAAGGCGACCTAGACCGCATTTTCAAGAAGTTCGCCTATTAGCGGTCGTTGAGCGCCCGCCAGCCAATGTCACGCCGGCAGAAGCCTTCCGGCCAGTCGATCTGGTCAATCGCGGCATAGGCTTTGTCGCGTGCTTGCTGCAGCGTTGAGCCACGCGCGGTGACATTGAGCACACGACCGCCACTGGCACGCAGTGTGCCGTCCTCATCGCGGCTTGTGCCGGCATGGAAAATCATCACATCCGGATCGCTCATCTCCGGCAGGCCAATGGTTGATCCCTTGCCGTAAGAGCCGGGATAGCCCTCTGTCGCCATCACAACGGACATCACCGGATCGCTGTTCCAGGTGATATCAGCACTGCCAATGTCACCCTCCGCGCAGGCGTGCAGCACCTTTGCCAGATCGCCGTCAAAGCGCATCATCAGCACCTGGCACTCCGGATCGCCGAACCGCGTGTTGAATTCGATGAGCTTCGGTCCGTCCTCGGTGATCATCAGGCCCGCAAAGAGAACGCCTTTGAACGGCGTTCCCTTTGCCGCCATCGCATCGACCGTCGGCTGCACGATCTCCGCCATGGTGCGCTCCACCATGGCATCGCTCATGATAGGCGCCGGCGCATAGGCCCCCATGCCGCCGGTGTTGGGGCCGGTGTCACCCTCGCCAACGCGCTTATGGTCCTGTGCCGCGCCGAAGAACACCGCCCGTTCGCCGTCACACAGCGCAAACAGGCTGGCTTCTTCGCCTATCAGGCATTCTTCGATCACCACCCGCGCACCAGCCTCACCGAACGCGCCATCGAAACAGGCCGATACGGCTGCGCGCGCCTGATCCATGGTTTCGGCAACCGTCACGCCCTTGCCGGCAGCCAGCCCGTCGGCCTTGATAACGATCGGCGCAGTCTGGCCGTCCAGATAGGCCAGCGCCGAGGCTTCTTCGTCGAAAACTGCATAGGCTGCTGTGGGGATGCCGGCCTCGTCGCACAGTTCTTTGGTGAAGGTCTTCGACCCTTCCAGCTGGGCTGCGGCCTGATTGGGTCCAAACGCAGCCGTGCCGCTGCCTTCAATGTCATCAACCATGCCGGCGACCAATGGTGCTTCCGGTCCGACGACCACAAGGTCCACCGCTTCCAGCGCGCAAAAGTCGGTGACCGCTTCAAAGTCAGTGATGTCCATCGGAACCGACCGCTCAATCCCGCCATTGCCGGGCGCGCACCACACATGATCGACCGAAGGCGAGCGCTCCAGCGCCCAGGTGAGCGCATGTTCCCGTCCGCCCAAACCGATCACCAGAATGCGCATGCCGGACCCCTTTGTCGCCGAAACCTTGCGTTTGCCCGCCTCGCTTGCCACATGCGGGGCGGATCGCGTGTCAGCGAGGGGAGACCAAACATGTCCGGTTCCGTCAACCGCTTCCTTGGCGGGTCACCGCTTGGCGTGGTGTTCAAGCTGGTGATCGTCTCGCTTTTGGTTGGCATCGTGCTGTCGGCCCTTGGTCTGACGCCTATGGCGCTGGTGCAAGGCGTCATCGACTTCTTCCATCGCCTTTGGACGCTTGGCTTCGATGCGCTTGGGCAGTTTGGCGATTGGCTCATTCTGGGCGCGACGCTGGTGATCCCGGTCTGGCTTCTGATGCGCGTGCTGGAGGCCGGCAAGCGATAGACAAGCAAGACCAGGAAAAGTGGGTACCAGTTTTCCGTCTGGGCTTGCGATCAAAAAAAGCTAAAGAAACTCCGCCATCACCCGATGGATGGTCCCATGCCGCACGCCAAGTGCATCATGATCTGGGCCGTAGGCGCCGCCGATAACGCCGGCAATCGGCAAGCCCCGCGACCGCACCGCGTCCACGACGAACCGGTCGCGCTCGGCCAGCCCTTCATCGCTCATGGCAAGCCGGCCAAGCTTGTCGTCCCGATGCGGATCGACGCCGGCATTGTAGAAAACGATGTCTGGGCCAAAGGCATCAAGCGCGCGCGGAACCGCCACCTTCACAATGTCCAGATAGGCCGCATCGTCTGTGCCGTCCGGCAAGGCAATGTCGACATCGCTTTCCGCCTTTTCGGTCGGGTAGTTGTTTTCACCGTGGATGGAGAGCGTCATCACGCTGGTATCCTCGGCAAAGATCCGCGCCGTGCCATCGCCCTGATGGACATCAAGATCGATGATCAGCGCGCGCTCAACATCGCCATCGGCCTGCATCACCCGCACGGCGACCGCCACATCGTTGAAGACGCAGAAACCGGCACCATGCTCAAAACGCGCATGGTGGCTGCCGCCTGCCGTGTTGGCGGCCATGCCATGCTCTAAGGCCAGCTTGCCGGCAAGCACCGTGCCGGCTGTAGCAAGCCGCCCGCGCCGACCGACCTCTTCGGTCATCGGCAGGCCAATTTGCCGTTCGATCTCGCGCGGCACCCGGCCAGCATTCACAGCATCGATATAGGCGGCCGCATGGCCAAGGCGCAGCCAACCCTCCGGTGCTTCTCTCGGCTCGTGGAAGCCGTTCGGCGCCAACCCTTGCGACTCCAAATGTTCAGCTAGCGCCCCGAACTTGCGCATTGGGAAGCGGTGCCCTTCCGGCATCGCAGCGACATAACCGGGGTGGTGGACAATGGGTAGGGTTGGAGAACGCGGTGCCATCGCGCGGGGATATAGGAAAGAAACAGGGCGCGTGAAGAGCAGGTGGGCCGTCGGCCGGCCTGCCCTTCACCGCCGTTTTTTTGGTTCACTCGCCCCAAAGTTCCGTTTCGGGGTGGAACTGCGACCAGGCAAACCAGAAGGCTTGGTGGCTGCCAACGTCGCTGCCATCCACATCGACCGCGCGGATACCGCCTGCGTCCAGCTCCAGGCGGATGTTCTCCACCATGATGTCCTCGCCGGAGAGCAAGGCGGCCATAGCCGGTGCGCGCTGGAAGGCCCAGGGCGTGCCGGACTCTGCGATGACCCCGATGATATCTTCATGCACCGGCAGGCGCGGGTCGACATCGCCGACGGGGAAAATCGGACCGTTGGCATCGCGGCCATTGCGGAAATCAGGGTTGCGGCCCAGGGCGTAGCGTTCCGTCAAGACCGTGGTCCCAGGGTGCGCTTCTTTCCAGGTGCCCCAATCGGTGGTGACAACGGTCGCCTGGTCCAGCACCAGTCCGATCTCAGCCAAGGGGCCGGTCACGGCATCGCCGCGGAAGGTGTCGAAGACCGAGCTTGAGGTGATGTCGTACATGACCTTGTTGGAACGGATCAGAAGACCTGAGGTGCGCAAAACCGGGCGCTCTACGCCTTCAGGCAAGCCATCGGTGAAATAGGCCTGGGCCGCTCCGCACAGCGTGCAGTAGGGGATGCCCAGATCGCGGCCGCCAAGCGTATCATTGACCATCTCGCGCACTTCCATGATCTGGCGCGGATAGGCGCGATACTCGCCATTCACCTCGATGCCAAAGACAATATCGTCGTCCGCTGGCCAGGTGGCGTCAGCAGCGCTCACGACCTCAGGATTGTCGGCAGCCGGAATGCAGTTGCACGGGTCGTCAGTGGTGTCGAAAGGCCGGGCGTCGATCAACACCCCGCCCCAGGAGACAAGACGCCAGTCGATATCGCCTTCGACCATCAAGTCTTCCCAGCCCGGAACGAAACCGGTGAAGATGGCGCGCTTGAAGTTCAGATAGCCCGGAAAGGCCGGCACGTCCCAGGCGATCAGATGGTCGGTCGTGCGGCCCCACTGATTGCGTGCCTGCAGCTCGATGCCCAGGAGCTGCGAGGCGGCGTCTGCCAAGTCCCGATCAAAGGATGTGTTGAAGGCAAAGCGCATCATGTCGGCGATAACCCAAACCACCCGTGGGTCGCCGGCCTGAACGACCTGTTCCAGCGCTTCAGCCTGATCGCTGCGCCAACGTCTTGTCTGGAAGATTTCGATGAAGGCGGTCCCAAGCGCCTCTTCCAACTCCTGGGAAATCGGGCCTTCGGGAATAGGCGGCGGTGTTCCGAACCGATAGATGACATGAGCCGACAATTCTCGCGATCCCGCATCCTGCGCGGCCACGAAGGACACGTGCAGGGAAAAGCAGGCGATGAGGAATGGTGGAAGCACCCGTTGGGTGAGAAATCGCAGGATCATGGCGGCAAATCCTTGGACAAACGGCGGTTCCCCAAGGGTTACCACGCGCCTGAAGGTGGCCTGCTTCACCAAGGATCACGATTTGATCAGCTTGGCTTTATGGCGGCGACGGAAACTGGTTGTCCGGTGCCCATTTCCCATCCCTCAAAAACCACCTAAGCCTGCCAGGTGATGACCACCCCCCAAGACCCCTCACCAATGACGTCAAACACCCAAGCGCCGGATTTCGACGTCACACACCGCTCGGTCTTCGCTATCGCCGCGCCGATGACGCTGGCCTACATCTCAACACCATTGGTGGGCCTTGCTGACACTTGGACCATCGGGCAGCTTGGCGATGCCGCGTTGATTGGCGCGATTGCTGTTGGCGGCGTCATCTTTTCCATCCTGTTTGCGACCATGAACTTCCTGCGCTCGGGCACCACCGGTCTAGTCGCCCAGGCCTTTGGTGCTCGTCGCACGCGCGAAGAGATCGCGATCCTTTTCCGCGCGCTGGTGATCGCCATCCTCGTTGGGGTTGCCGCAATACTGCTGCAGACGCCCCTCTTGCAGGTAAGTCTGTGGTTTATCGGCGGTACGGAGCGCGTTCAGGACGCGGTGGTGATCTATTTCTCGGTACGCATTCTGGCCGCGCCGCTTATCCTCTCCAACTATGCGATCCTGGGGTACTTTCTGGGGCGCGGCGAAGCGATGACCGGTCTTGCGCTTCAGACCGTCCTCAACCTCACCAACATCGCACTCAACATCTGGTTCGTCCTTTACCTCGATTGGGGCGTGGTGGGCGTCGCGTTCGCCAGCGTGCTGGGGGAACTTGCTGCGGTGCTGGTCGGCGCGGCACTCATCGCTTGGCGATTGCGCCGGGGACCAAGACCTTCCCTTGCTGAGGTGGCGGATCGAACCGAACTCTTCCGCATGATGGGCGTGAACCGCGACATCATGATCCGCTCTTTTGCTCTGCTTTTTGCTGTAGCGACCTTCACCCGCCAGTCTGCCCAGCAAGGCGAGGTGGTGCTCGCCGCGAACGCCATTTTGGAGAAGTATTTCCTGCTTGCCAGCTACTTCTTGGATGGGCTGGCGACAGCGGCTGAGCAACTGGCCGGGCGGGCTGTTGGCGCCCGACGGCGCAGGCCGTTTGTGCGCACGGTGAAACTTGCCGGATTGTGGTCTGGTTTGCTGGCATTGGCGGCGACGCTGGTTTTTCTCGCAATAGGAGGGCCGGTCATCAACGCCATGACGCCGGCAGAAGACGTGCGCGCGGTGGCGATGACATTTCTCTTTTTTGCTGCCTTGTCGCCCATGGCCGGCGCGGGCGCGTTCCTGATGGACGGCGTTTACATCGGTGCGACCTGGACCCGCGATATGCGCAACATGATGCTGGCCTCGCTGGCGCTGTTTTTAGTCGCCGCCTACACACTGACGCCGGCGTTTGGAAACACCGGGCTCTGGATCAGCTTCCTGCTGTTCCTTGGCCTGCGCGGTGTGACGCTCGGCCTGATGCTTCCCCGGAGGATACGCGAGACCTTTGGGCCCGATCAGCCCCAGTCCCCTGCCACCATTTGAACGGCAGCGAGCGCTGCCACCGCCGCTGTATCGGCCCGTAGGATGCGCGGCCCGAGCGCGATCGCGCGGGTAAAGGGTAGGGCGAGTAGCTGCTCGCGCTCCGCTGGTGAAAAGCCGCCTTCCGGTCCGATGAGCAGACCCAAGGGTTTGCCTCTCAGATCAGCCAAGGCGTCAGCCGGGTTCGTGACCTCGGCCTGTTCATCGCAGAAGATGAGCGTGCGCTCTGTCGGCCAATCAGCGAGCATCTGATCAAGCGCTTGCGGCTCGTTCAGCGACGGAACGGCCAGGACGCCGCATTGTTCGGCGGCCTCGACGAGATGAGCACGCAGTTTGTCGGTCCGCAGCTTAGGGGTTTGCGTGTGATCGGTGATCACGGGCATCAGCCGACCGGCGCCCATTTCCACCGCTTTCTCCACCAGCCAGCCCAGCCTATCCTTTTTGATCGGCGCAAAGCAGAACCACAGATCGTTGAGCACCGTCTGCGGACGCGTCTGCTCCAGCATCTGCAAAGCCCCAGCCCGTTTGGACCGCCGCTCAACCTCGATCCGCCATTCGCCATCGCGGCCATTAAAGGCGAGCAGTTTCGCGCCAGTTTCCATGCGCAGCACCGTCAGCAGGTAATGCGCCTGCTCGTCGGTCAGCGGCACAGTGGAACCTGCCGCAAGATCGGCCTCGATGAACAGACGCTGGCTTGTGAAATCAACTCTTGGCGGCACACGAACCTCGCGAGGGTAAAGGCATTGTCTTGTTTCGAATCGGTGGGCCTGCAAGGGTGCTTTGATGACCGATCAGGCCGCCACCAACACGCCGGAATACTCCGTCAGCGAGATATCGAGCGCCGTCAAGCGCACGGTGGAGGATGCGTTCGGCTATGTGCGCGTGCGCGGCGAGCTGGGGCGGGTCAGCCGCCCCGCGTCCGGCCATGTCTATACCGACCTGAAGGATGACCGCGCGGTGCTATCCGCCGTCATGTGGAAGGGCACGGCGCAAAAGCTCACCTTCAAGCCCGAAGAAGGGTTGGAGGTGATCGCCACCGGGCGCATGACGACCTTTCCGGGGCAGTCGCGCTATCAGCTGGTGATTGACCGCATCGATCCCGCCGGCGTTGGCGCACTGATGAAGCTCTTGGAGGAGCGCCGCAAAAAGCTCGCTGCCGAGGGCCTGTTTGCCGAGGATCGCAAGAAGGCGTTGCCCTTCCTGCCCAAGGTGATCGGCGTGGTGACCTCGCCAACCGGTGCGGTGATCCGCGACATTCTCCATCGCCTGTCGGATCGCACGCCCGCCCATGTGCTCGTCTGGCCGGTGCGCGTGCAAGGCGAGACGAGCGCCAAGGAGGTGGCCGCCGCCATCCATGGCTTCAACGCGCTGACGCCGGTCTCCGACCCACCCCGTCCGGATGTGCTCATCGTCGCGCGCGGTGGCGGCTCGCTGGAAGATCTGTGGGGCTTCAACGAGGAGATCGTCGCCCGGGCGGCCGCTGAGAGCGACATTCCGCTCGTATCTGCCGTGGGTCATGAAACCGATTGGACCCTGATCGACTACGCCGCCGATGTCCGCGCGCCGACACCTACCGGGGCTGCCGAGATGGTCGTTCCGGTGAAAGCGGACCTGTTGCTCACCGTTGACGATCTTGCCCGCCGGTTGACAGCCTCCGCCCTGCGCGGGGTTGAGACGCGGCGTCGCGATCTAAGGTCGCTGGTGCGTGCTCTGCCACAGGCAGACAATCTGCTTACCCAGCCGCGCCAAAGGCTCGATCAGGCGACCCTGCGCCTCAGTCAGGCGCTCATTGAAGGCACGCTCAAGCAGCGCGCCCGGCTCGACCGGCAGACCGCGCGCCTCACGCCGCGCCTCATCACGGTCGGCCTTCAGGAAAAACAACGTACGCTGCTGGTGCAGGGCTCTGCGCTGATCCGAGCGTTCAGTGATGGCCGCCGCCGGCAGGATGAGAAGCTCGCCAGCCTTGGCGCGCGTGTGACGCCGCGTGCCGTGGAGCGGCTGGTGGGCGAGGGGACACGTAACCTTGCCCAGCTCGATCAGCGCTTGCAGCGCGCCGTTAAGCAGTCCGTCGCCAAGCGACAGGACCAGATCGCCCAGCGCGCCAAGCTTTTGGATGCGTTCAACTACCGTCGGGTGCTGGATCGTGGATTTGCGGTCGTCCGTGCTCGCGACGGCGATCCGCTGCGCAGCGTCGAGGCGCTCGATGCTGCCGGCGCCGTGACCATCGAAATGCGCGATGGTACCCGCGACGCAGTCGTTGGGGCAGATGGCAGTGCAGCCGCCTCCAGGACACCAAAACAGCCAAAGTCCAAACGTGTGATCGACGCTCGGCCCAAGCCGAGGCAGGAAAGCCTTTTCGATTAAGGCGTTAGCGGTGCCAACACGACGCCGATCCGTCGCATGAACAACCGACACATTGACATCCATCCGGCCCAGCGAAGACAACAGCGCCGCATGTGAAAGGGGCCGGCTCTGATGGAAAGGACGGCCCCTGGCTGACCAATGGGGCGCAAAACGGCATGACGGAACTGGGCGGTCACGACGATCTTTTTCTCGGGGTGGACGCCGGCTCATCGGTGCTCAAAGCGGCCCTGTTTGACCGCGACGGCACGCTGACAGCATCCGCCAGCCGCCCGACACCGCGTACCCATCCGCAGCCCGCCTGGGTGGAGGTTGACCCTGCCGCCTGCCTCGATGCGCTTGATGCCGTGCTGCGCGAACTGGTGGATGCGTGCGGCGCGCCGCAGCGGATCAAAGCAGTGGGCTTCAGCGCTGCGATGGTCGGCGCTTGGCTGCTCGATGACATGGGGCAGGTTCTGCGGCCTGGCATCAACTGGGAGGACAGCCGCAGCCAGGAGATGCTGGACCAGATGCAGGCGGAGCGACCGACGCTCTACAGCGAGATTTTTGCCATCTCCGGCTCGGTACTGCAGCAGGGATGCACCCTGCCGGTTGTCGCTTGGCTACGAGATAATGAACCGGCTGTGCTGGCGAAGACGGACCATATCGTCACCTACAAGGATGTGCTGCGCCATCATCTAACCGGCGTGGTGGCAAGTGAGCGCAGCGAGGCGGCCGTGATGCCGGGCGACGCGCGAACGCAGGATCACAGCGCCGCCCTGCACAGCCTGTTCGGTTTGGACGGATTCTCCCATCTCTTCCCCAAGCCTCTGGCCTCCAACGTGGCCGCCGGCGCGGTGACCACCGAAGCGTCTAAGCGAACGGGCCTGGTCGAAGGAACGCCGGTCGTCGCGGGCGTAGGGGATGTGATTGCCAATGTCCTTGGGGCAGGCGGGCTCAAGGAAGGCGCGGCCACGGCCATTTTGGGCACCACCTGCATGGTCGGCGTCACGCACGCCAAGCCGGTCTTCGAACCGGTAGACCTTGGACTATTGTTTTCCCTGCCACAGCAGCGCTGGTACCGCGCGATGGTGAACGTGGCTGGAACCAGCAATCTGGATTGGGCGCTGTCCATGGTCGCGCCCGAGTTCCTTGAGGGTGCAGACCGGTTTGATCGGTTGACGGCGCGGCTTTCCGCCGTTCCTCCCGGCGCAAACGGTGTGACCTACCTGCCTTATCTCAGCGAGCGCGGCATCGTCGCTCCAGTCGCCGCTGCCCCTGCGCGTGCCCAGTTCAGCGGCCTGCATGCCGGTCATACGCCCGACGACATGCTGCGCGCCGTGTTCGAGGGTGTTGCCTTCGCGATGGATGATCTGATCGGCCTGCTTGGGCTGGCCGACGGTGCCGGCATCACGTTGGCAGGTGGCGGGGCGCGAAATCCTCTGTGGGTGCAGATGATCGCGGATATCTGCCAACAACCGGTCATCGTTCCCGATGGCAGGGAACTGGGCGCCAAGGGCGCGGCTATTCTGGCAGCGTCCTGCGTCACGCCAGGGCTGGGGCTGGAAGCGATTGCTGAGCGCATGACAGGCGACGGACACCGTCAACAACCCCGGCCCGGGGCCGCCAAAGACTGGGCCGAAGCCAAGGCACGCTTTGCCGATTTCCGTGATCGCCTACTGACCAGGTCTTAGCACCTGCCCACACCGGTGAGTCGACAGGGGCTTGTCACCCATCCGATTGGTATATACCAATATATGAAAGGTATAGCCCGCTATTCCCATTTGAGCCTCTGGAGCCTCGGTCTTGGCCAAAACCGCGCACGTCCTTTACCGGCAGATCGCCTCCGAACTGGAGGCTGACATTCGCGAAGGGCGGCTGAAAGAGGGCGAACAGATCCCCTCCGAGCGCGCGATGGCTGAGTTGAAGGGCATCAGCCGTATGACGGCGCGCAAGGCGCTCCAGCATCTTGCTGGTCGTGGCATGCTGGAAACCCGGGTGGGTCACGGAACGTTTGTCGGCGCGCCAACCATTCACCAGGAACTCAAAGCCCTGTCCGGTTTCACCGAGGACATGGAGCGGCAAGGGCGCACCACGTCCAGCATCGTCGTAGAAGCCGTTCGCGATGCCCCGAGCGAAGCGGCGGCGCGCGCTCTGTCCCTTCCCAAGCGTGCCTCTGTTCTGCGTCTGGTGCGCCTTCGTCTTGCCGATCATGCACCGGTCGCCATCGAGCGCACGGAGATCGAGGAACGACGCGTCCCCGACCTGTTCGCCAAAGCCGATTTCTCACTCCAGTCGCTTTATGCCTGCCTTGCCGAGCATTATGGCATCGTCGCCGCGACCGCCGAGCAGACCATTGAGGCAACGCTGGCCGATGCGGCAACGGCACTCCAACTTCAGCTGCGACCGGGCGATCCGGTTTTGCGCCAGACCCGTCTGACCCGCGACGCCGATAGCCGACCCTTTGAGTATGTGCGCTCGACCTATCGTGGTGATGCGTTCGTGATGCGGGTCCATTTGTCGATCGACCCCGGTGCAAGCACGCCGACAAGCACCGTGTCCCCGACCGAAGAGGACCCTTCATGAGCGCTGTGATGACCGGCTATCTGGACATGATAGCAAGCCGGATCAAAGGCCTGACCGACCATGCGGGGCCAGCCATGGAAGCGGCCCGAGATGTAATCGTTGAGGCCGTACGCGGTGACCACTTGGTCTACATGTTCGGCACCGGCCACTCGCACATGTTGACCGAAGAGGTCCATTACCGCGCTGGTGGTCCAGCGTTCACGGTGCCCATTCTAGCCACCACCTTCATGCTGCATGAAGGGGCCATCGCCTCCACGGAAGCGGAGCGCACCGAAGGACTGGTCGCTCCCGTTTTTGCGCGCTACGCGATCAGTTCCGACGATGTTCTGTTCGTCATCTCCAATTCCGGCATTAACGCTGCGCCCGTTGAGGCGGCCCACCTTGGCAAGAGCCTTGGCTGCACCGTCATCGCCATCACCTCCATCGCCTACTCGACAGCTGCGGCCAAGGGGCGCGAGCGCATTGCCGACATTGCCGACATCACCATCGACAACGGCATCCCCGCCGGCGATGCGCTTGTTGATCTGCCGGGGTCGGACTTGAAGGCCGGCCCGGCCTCAACGGCAGTCGGTGCAGCCATCCTCAATGCCATCTTTGCCGATGTCGCCCACCACCTCGCCGAAGACGCCAGCCCCCCAATCTATCGCAGCGCCAACATGCCGGGCGCGCAGAACATCAACGCCCGTCTTGTCGCCCATTATGCAAGCCGCAACCGGCATCTTTGATTTCCCCCCTCGCGAGCAACCGAGCCTGACCAACAGATAACAAAAGAGAAGGGTACGTCATGAAAAAACAGCTCACCTTACTTCTTGCAGGCGGCATGCTGGCCGCCCCTGCGACCGCCATTGCTGACCCGGTGGAGATCACCGTGTGGCACATGGAACAGCCGCCCCACCGTGTGGAACGCATTCAATCCCTGATCGACGAATTCAACGCTGCCAATCCGGACATTATGGTCTCGCAGGAGCCGCAGAACTGGGGCGAGATCTACGCCAAGGCACCAGCGGCGGTTGCCGCCGGCACTGGTCCGGATATGCTGTTCGCCATTCCTGACTTCGCCCCCATCCTGAAAGACATCGGCGCGCTGGAATCGGTCGCTGATTTCGTTGAGGAGCTCGATGGCGCGCATGATTTCGTCGACAGCACCGTGGAAGCCTACAGCTATGATGGCGGCGTTTGGGCGGTGCCGCTCTACAACATGACGCTCAATCTCTGGTACCGCGAAAGCGTGCTGGAAGAGGCCGGCATTGCGGTGCCGACAAGCTGGGACGAGTGGCGGGCAGCCGCTGAAGCGCTGACCACCGACGACCAATTCGGCATGGGACTGCCGGCGAACCGTCAACTCTATACCGACCAGACGGTCTACTCCGTCATGGTCAATGGCGGCGCATCGGAGATTTACAACGAGGATGGCACGCTGCGCTTCGACAATCCGCAAACCGTCGCGGCCTATGAATTCTACAACTCGATGATGGAATTCTCCCCGCCCGATGCGCCGTCCTGGACATGGGGCGAGGCAGAGGCCTGCTTTGCCTCACGAAGTTGCGCCATGGTGATGCAGTTCACGGTGATCTCCACCTATGAAAACCAGGCGGAGGGCGATGCCTCCGACCTTGGTGTGGCGGCGATCCCGACCTCCGATGGGTCGGGCGACAACGCCACCATCGCCTATGCCAACGCCGTGATGCTGCTGTCCGACGAGGAGGCTCGCCGCGAAGCGTCCAAAGAGTTCATCCGCTTCCTGTTGCAGCCGGAAAACTATGGCCGCTTCCTCAACATGGAGCCGGGCCTTTTCATGCCTGTGACGGCTGATGGCGCGACGGCGGAGTCCTTTTGGAGTGATCCTATGGTTCAGGAATATCGTGACCAGATCGAAACCGTGATCGCCAACGGCCAAAACGGCAGATTGTTCGGCTTTACCTCCGGCCGGGTCTACCCAGCAATTGCGGCCATCTCCGCGCAGAACGTGCTGGCTGAAACGCTGCAAAGCGTCGTCGTCACCGGTGCCGAGCCGGCTGATGCGGTGGCCGCCGGCCAGGATCGTATGGCTGACCTGTCACGCTAAGCCCGCAACCGACAAACCGAGAGAGCCGGGGTGAACCGACCGCTTATCGCCTTTGCGTTCGTCGCTCCGGCCCTTGTCTTTCTGGCCGCCACACTGGCTTGGCCGCTGGTATCGGCCTTCCTGCTCAGCCTTCAAAACGTCCGCAGCGTCGGCACCACGGGAACCTGGGTTGGCCTTGAGAACTACCAGTACATCCTCGCCAACGCTGCCTTCTGGCGCTCGACGGGTTTGAGTTTCGGCTGGGTGATCGCTAACGCCGCTCTCCAGACGCTGCTGGCCTTGTTGGCGGCTTTGATCCTGCACCAGAAGTTCCCCGGTGTTCGGGTTGCACGCACCTGGATCATCCTCACCTGGATTGTGCCGACCGTCGTTGTCGTCATGATCTGGCGCTGGCTGTTTTCAACCTCGGGCGGCATGATCAACCCAATCCTGCTGCAGCTTGGCATCATCGACCGCCCTGTCGGCTTCTTCGCAACGCCTGAGTCGGCCTTTGCAACGCTGGTCTTCATCAATTCATGGCGCTGGTTCCCGTTTATCGCGCTGATGATGCTGGCCGGCATGAGCCGCATCCCGAGCGACCTTTACGAGGCGGCGCGCATTGATGGCGCCGGCGCTTTCAAGCGTTTCACCCGCATCACCTGGCCGCTGCTCGCGCCGACATTGACGGTGCTATTGATCGTCGGAACGCTGCTCTCCTTCAACGTGTTCGACGTCATTTGGCTGATGACCCAGGGTGGCCCTGCCGGTGGAACGCGCACGCTCCCAGTGCTGATCTACGAGACAGCCTTCCGCAGCTATCGCATGAGCGAAGCGGCCACGATTGCCGTTCTGGCAACCGCATTGCTGATGAGCTTCGCGGTGCTCGCAACCCGCTATCTTGCTCGTTCAGGAGACGAGCGATGAGACGCCCGCTGCGCTGGAGCATCGCGCTTGCGGCCGGGCTTTTGGTGCTGGCCGCGCTGATCGGTCTGCCCTTCTGGTGGGTGGTCTCCGGCGCGTTCAAGGCGCCACAGGAGATCATAGCGCGGGTGCCGACCTTCTTTCCCCAATCCTTCACGTTGGAGCACTTTGAGAAGCTCTTATCGGCGTCGGACTATCTGACCTACTTGGTCAACTCGGTCTTTGTTTCCGTCCTTTCAGCGCTCGTCACGCTCGTGCTGGCGATCCCGGCAAGCTACGCCTTCTTCCGGCTCACCTTTCGCGGCCGTGAAACGCTGTACCGCATCATCCTGCTCGCCTATGCCTTCCCATCCATCGTGGTGTTGATCCCACTGTTTGCGACCTTTGCGCGGCTTGGTCTGGTGGACACAAGGCTTGCGTTGGTGCTGGTGAACGTGGCCTTCGCGCTGCCCTTTGCAATCTGGATGCTGCGGTCCTTCTTTGCCTCTATCCCGCGCGAGATCGAAGAGGCCGCCCGTCTGGATGGTGGCGCGCCGCTGACCGTGCTGCTCAGGATCATGATCCCGCTGACGGCGCCTGGCATCGCGGCTGTGGCGATCTTCGCCTTCGTCACGTCCTGGACGGAGTATGTTTTTGCCTCGGTGATGATCCTGTCCGACGCAAAACGCACCATCCCAGTCGGGTTTTCCGGCATCATCGGACAGTATCAGGTTGATTGGGGACTGCTTTTGGCCGGCGCCAGCCTCGCCATCCTGCCGGTGGTTCTGTTGTTCGCCCTGATCGGACGGTGGTTCGTGACAGGGCTCACCGAAGGCGCCGTAAAGTAGAGTTGGAGAGTGCAGCTATGGCTGTCACGCAATTGCAGCAGGTGTCCAAAGCATTTGGACCGGTGAAAGTCATTGAACCGCTGGACCTGACGGTGGAACGGAGCGAGTTCCTCGTGGTCGTCGGGCCGTCGGGCTGCGGAAAATCGACGCTTCTGCGCATGATCGCAGGGCTGGAGGAGGCCACCAGCGGGACCATCCTGATCGATGGCGAGGATGTGACTCGCAAGGAACCGTCCGAGCGCGGTGTGGCCATGGTGTTCCAGACCTATGCGCTCTACCCGCACATGACGGTGCGGGACAACATGGCCTTCGGCCTGGAGATGGCGGGCGTCAAAAAGCCCGAACGCGAGGTGCTGGTCGGCAAGGCAGCCGCCACGCTGCAACTTGAGGCACTGCTTGATCGCAAGCCCAAACAGCTATCCGGCGGCCAGCGGCAGCGCGTGGCGATTGGACGGGCCATTGTGCGCGATCCAAAGGTGTTTCTGTTCGATGAGCCCTTATCGAACCTTGATGCCGAACTGCGCGCGCAAATGCGCCTTGAGATCGCCAAGCTGCACCGCGAACTCGGCGTCACCATGATCTATGTGACCCATGACCAGGTCGAGGCCATGACATTGGCCACGCGGATTGTCGTGCTGCGCGATGGACGGATTGAGCAGATCGGCCCACCGTCAGAGCTCTACGCCAACCCCGACAACACCTTTGTTGCGGGCTTCATCGGCTCACCGCGCATGAACCTGTTGGAAGGCAGGATCATCGGCAAAGACCCAACCGGTCGCAAAGCGCTGATCGATGTTCCCTCGCTTCAGCTTTCAGGCGTTCCCGTGCCGCTGCGCAACCCCGGTGCCGATGTGCAAGGCGCGGTCACGTTTGGTATCCGACCGGAGGATCTCATTCTCGCAGACGATCCGGCGAAAGCCGACTTCACCATGACGTGCGAAATTGTGGAGGACCTTGGCAGCAGCGTCTTCCTCTACAACACGACAAGCCGCGAGAATGCGGTGGTCGCCGAACTGCCACGCGCGACGAACCCTGGGCATGGCGAACGGGTCCCTTACCGCATCGCGCCCGATGCGGGCTTTGTGTTCGGCACGGATGGCAAACGGCTCTAAGCGATGAAGGTTCTCATCCTCCCAACCGCCGAACGCGCAGCGATGCATGTCGCCAAGCTCATCGCCGACACGGTCATCGGGACCGCCAACCCGGTTCTCGGCCTTGCCACCGGCGGCACCATGGAGCCGGTTTACCGGGAGCTGGTGCATCGCCATCAGGCAGGCGAGCTGTCATTCGCCGGGGTCACAACATTCAATCTCGATGAGTATGTCGGTCTGCCGCCAGCGCACCCGCAAAGCTATCACAGCACCATGCGACGATTGCTGTTTGATTACGTCGATATCGACTTGGAACGCTGTCACTTGCCCCAGGGCGACGCCAAGGACATTGAGGTAGAAGCTGCGCGCTACGAGGCTGCAATTGCCAACGCTGGTGGCATCGATCTACAACTGCTCGGCGTCGGGTCCAATGGCCATATCGGCTTCAACGAACCGACATCCAGTCTGGGCGCACGCACCCGGGTCAAGACGCTGACCCGCGAAACGCGCTCCGCCAATGCTAGGTTTTTTTCCAGCCCCGACGAGGTGCCCCGCTATGCCCTCACCATGGGGCCGGCGACAATCATGGATGCTCGGCAATGCGTGCTCCTTGCGATTGGTGCGGGCAAGGCGGATGCGATCGCACGCATGGTCGAAGGCCCGGTGGGCGCCGACTGTCCGGCAACAGCGCTCCAATGGCATCCCAAAGCGACCATCGTCCTGGACCCGGAGGCGGCCAGCAAGCTGAAGATGATCGCCTACTATCAGTACGTTCACCCCGACGGACAGGAGCCTGAACTTGGGGGCGGCGATGGCCAAAGCTGACAACCGTCCCCAAGCCAGACCGAACGAAAAAACAGTTCGGCATGTGTTCGCCGAGCAGCTCTACACCGGCGTTGGAGATGAGGTTCGCGGGAACCAACTGCTCACCTTGGAAGAGGGCCGCATCGCCTCACTTGAGCCCATGGACGTCGGTGCTGTTCCGCCTGACGTGATCCGCACATCCATTGCCGCGCCGGGCTTCATCGACGTGCAGATCAACGGCGCGGCGGACGTTCTGTTCAATAATGACCCGACTGTTGGGGTCATTGAAAAGATCGCCTGGGGCGCGCGGCAGGGCGGCACGGCCTACATTCTGCCAACCTTCATCACCGATGCGGGCGACCGCTACCGAAGCGCGCTTGCCGCCGTCGAGGAAGGTTTGGCCATGGGCGTGCCGGGCTTGTTGGGCGTGCACCTTGAAGGCCCGTTCCTCTCGCTGCAAAGGCCAGGCATCCATCCGGTGCGCTTCATCCGTCCGCTCGAAACAGATGATGTTGAGCATCTGCGCGCCGCCCAATGCCCCATCCTTCTGACGGTTGCGCCTGAAAGGCAGGACCATGCCCTACTGCGCCAATTGGCCGAGGCCGGCATAACGATCTTTGCCGGGCACTCCAACGCCACCCATGAGGAACTGCTCAGCGCGGTTGATGCCGGGCTCTCCGGCGCCACGCATCTGTTCAACGCGCAGTCACCCATCGCGGCGCGTGCGCCAGGCACAGTCGGGACGGTGTTGATGCACGCTGGCCTTCGCGCGGGAATCATCGCCGATGGCTATCACGTCCACCCTCAGATCCTTGCGATGGCGTCATCACTGATGGGCGACCGGCTGTTTCTCGTCACCGACGCCATGCCAACGCTCGCAGGCGAAGAGCCTGCTTTCGATCTCGTCGGCACGAGGATCACATTAGAAGATGGGCGGCTCACCGGCCCTGATGGCACGCTTGCCGGCGCGCACTTGGCGATGGATGAGGCTGTGCGCAACGCGGTCGCGATGATGGGCGTCTCTGTGGCCCAGGCCCTACGGATGGCAAGCGGCAATGCAGCCCAGGCCTTGGGCCTTCAGGATGAGCTCGGCAAGCTGCTACTCGGCTACCGCGCCGGCATGACCTGCCTCTCCGCCGACCTCCACGCCGAACGCGTGATCGTCGATGGCCTGGTGGATGATCGTTGAGGGGCAATGCTGGCCCTAGTGGAACCCATCACATCAGGCAAAACTGACAAATGCGGCACGTCTTAGAGCGCGTCGTAGTCTAGCTTTTGAAACCTGTCGGGTTGATTTTTTAGCGCTTCCCAGTCGAACGCGTACACCTCATCTTCAGGCCAATCTGAGGGGAACTCTATGCGGAACAACTCTCCGATTGCTGGTTCCATTTCGTGATAATCAAGCCCCTCCAGACTGAGTGACGTCGCACCTGCATGAAAGTCCTCTTGTCTGAATTGGGACGAGAGAACGACTAGTAGCCCAGCGACTGCAGATACCAATGATTCAAAGCTGGCCTCTTTAAATGCCGCAAGACGGTCATGTTTTGAATGGTTGTAAGCTTTATACCACTCAGGAGACCCACCGTTTGCCCAGGCCTCGAACGGCCGGAACACCCCGGCGCTACCATGCCAGATAGGCAAGCTGACTTTGTAAGATGAGAGCCGATGTGTTCGCTCGATCTTACGGTAGATTGTCATGTTGTAGTTGGAGCTCTCGCTCTTGTTTGGGGTCGGAGTGTAGACATTCTCAGCTAGAATAGCTTTGAAGTTCGCTTCGACCTCGATACAAGCGCGCATAAGAAGTTCGTGTGTGCGGAACGAGTGCGTTCCCAGGCAATTGTCGCTCGGTTCAATGTACTCGAACAACCGTTCAAGATCCCTTTGGATCAAGAGATACGCTCGAACATATTGCGCTGGCGACTTGGCGTAGCCGGCGTCGAGAATGTAACCCCAACTGCTAAAGCCCGAGTATTTATTGCCGGCACCGGCACGAACGCAACGATGGAATGGTCTATCAATGCCCATGGTACGCTCCATCCACTTCTACAATCTTGCAGCTGATCTACGTGATGATTTCAAGCGAATTTCGCGCAGATTAGGCAACAAGATGGGGCCGGCTTTCGCTGATCACACCCCCAAATAATCATCCAAGAGCACCCGCGCGATGGCGAGTTGTGGCGGCAATGACACCAGCCCTGCTTCGCGCGGATTGGGCGCGATGGCGATGAGCTCGTCCTTTGAGAACCACCGCGCTTCGGCAAGCTCGGCCTCATCCAGCGTGATGTCGCGGGCGAGCGCCTCGGCCTCAAACGCCATCATCAGGGTGGAGGGGAAGGGCCAGGGCTGCGAGGCCTTGTAGGTCACCCGGCCCAAAGGAACCCCAGCTTCTTCCAGCACCTCGCGGCGCACCGCATCCTCCAGCGTCTCGCCGGACTCCACAAAGCCGGCCAAACACGAGAACATGCCTTCGGGGAACCGCTCCTGCCGACCCAGCAACACATCGCCGGTGGCTGGATCGACCACATTCATGATCACCACCGGGTCGGTGCGTGGAAAGTGCATGGTGTCACCCGCCACGCTACGCCGCCGCCAGCCCGCCTGCTCGTTGCGGGTTGGGGCGCCGGTCTTGGCGCAGAATTTGTGTCGCAGATGCCAGCCGGTGAGCGACGCCGCCTCCGCCAAGACACCCAGGTGATGGTCCAGCGGATCAAACTGTTCGGCGAAGGGTCGCAAAGGCTGCTGCGAGGGCGGCGTGGTGGCAAGGCCGCCGACATCTTCCGTTTCCTCGTCGGGCGTCAGTGCATAGGCATAGATCGGCCCATCGGCATCCTCGCCCAAATAGACGCGCGTCTCGGCATCCACCCCATCAGGCAAAGCAGCATGGTAAAGTTGATGCGGCCCGTGATCGCCTTCCACCAAAGCCGCGCCATCAAACAGGATGAATCGCGCCCGCGCTTCTTGAGCGGCTAGAAACGCCTCATCATCCCGCCTGTCGCCATGGCGGTTCAGCCGGTTGCCGGAAAAGCCGGTGCGCGAGGAAAGGCCAGGGCGGGGCAGACTGGCGAAGAGTGCCGCAATCCGATCTCCGCTCATGAGGCTGCCCACCCCTTGGCGACAAGCGCGCGCTGCACCGTGACGGCCCAATCCGGCAGCGCATCCATCGCTTCTGCTTTGCCAACACCCCAGATCGGCCCCGGCCAGGCGGCGTCCGTTTCAAAGCGCGCAATGACGTGCACATGAAGCTGCCGCACCTGATTGCCGAGCGAGGCGACATTAAGCTTGTCGCACCCGGTCGCCGCCTTCAGCGCTTCGGATGCGGCCCGGATATCGGCCATCACCGCCGGCTCATCCTCCGCCGCCAGATCGATCAAATCGGCAAGGCCGGGATGCCGTGGCACCAAAATGAGCCAGGGGAAGCGCGCATCACGGCTCACACGGAGCAAACTGTCCGTGGTTTCGCAAAGGGGGAGGCTGTCGGCAGAAAGCCGATCATCAAGGGAAAAGTCGATCATGGGCGCTCTCTAGCAGCTATGAACAGCCCGTCCACCCTTGCAGGTGCAGGTGTACTAGACATCGCGGCTATGAAATCCGATATAGAAAGCGGGAGGCTGGCGGCGGACGAGCCGCTCGCCAACCGGGTCAGGTCCGGAAGGAAGCAGCCCCAACGAGTTTCCGGTTCGGGTCACCGATCCAGTCTCCCACCCATCATCCACGCGCGACACGGATCCTAATGGCTGACAGCACCCCACCCGCTGATTTGCCTGAAACTGGCTACCGCGTCCTTGCCCGCAAGTACCGCCCGGCACGCTTTGAGGATTTGATCGGCCAGGAGCCGATGGTGCAGACGCTGCGCAACGCGTTTGAGATCGGTCGCATCGCGCAAGGCTTCATTCTCACCGGCGTGCGCGGCGTCGGCAAAACCACGACGGCTCGCATTCTTGCCCGTGGCCTCAACTACGAGACTGCCGATGGCACAGGCGCGCCGACCGTCGATCTCACCGAGATGGGCGTACACTGCCAGGCAATCATGGAAGGCCGCCATGTCGATGTGATCGAGATGGACGCCGCCTCCCATAATGGCGTGGCTGATATTCGCGAGATCACCGACGCTGCGCGCTATTCACCTGTGTCCGCGCGCTTCAAAGTGTACCTCCTCGACGAGGTGCACATGCTCTCCACGGCGGCATTCAACGCGCTGCTAAAGACGCTGGAAGAGCCGCCTGATCATGTGAAGTTCATCTTCGCGACCACCGAGATCGGCAAGGTGCCGGTGACTATTCTTTCGCGTTGCCAGCGCTTCGATCTCAGGCGCGTGGAGCTGCCCTCCATGATGAACCACCTTGCCAAAGTCACCGAGGCTGAAGGCGCCAGCGCGGAGGAAGATGCGCTGCGTCTCATCGCGCGCGCCTCGGAGGGCTCGGTCCGCGATGCGCTGTCGCTTCTCGATCAAGCCATCGCGCACACTGGCGCGGACACCAGCACGCCGATCAGCGCAGAATCGCTGCATGCCCTCCTCAATTTGGCCGATCAGGCGTCAACGCTCGACCTCTTCGATGCTGTCATGAAGGGCGCTGCCGATGAGGCTCTTGTCCAGCTCGCAGAAGCCCATGCCCGCGGGACCGATCCCGCCGCCGTGGTTGCCGATCTGGCAGAGCTGGTGCATGCCGCCACACGGGCGAAGGTTCTTCCCGGCATCCCCAATGAGGCGTTGACAGCCGACAACCAGACCCGGCTGGCGGATTTGGCCGACAAGCTGTCGATGAAGGTGTTGGCGCGCACCTGGCAGATGCTCTTGAAGGGCCTTGATGAGCTTGCCCGCGCGCCAAAGCCACTGATTGCCGCCGAGATGATCTTGGTGCGGCTGTGCTATGTTGCCGACCTGCCGACGCCTGATGACGCCATCAAGGCGCTGGGCGAGGGGACAGCATCCATCTCTGCCCCAACGCCGCCTGGCCAACAACCTAACGGTCCCAGCAACGGAGCGCGCGCCGCACTGGCCTTGGCACCTGCTTCGCCAGCACCGCAGGCGGCTGTGCCCGTGCCTACAAGTGCGCCAAAAGCTGAGGCGAAACCGCAGCCGGTGGTTCTGCGTGATCTGGACGCCGTCATCGCGCTGGCCGAGAAGAACGGCAACCGAGCGCTTCCGTCTTTGATCCGGGCCTATGTGCGCCCGCACTCTTTTGGCGACAACCAGATCGAGATCGGTCTGGCTGAAGGCGCGCCACAGAGCTTTGTCGGCGATCTCTCCGAAGCGCTCAAAAGTTGGACCGGCAGCCGTTGGCTGATCTCCGTCAACCCCCGCGCTGATGCCCAGACACTGAACGAACTGGCCGCTGAGCGCGAACAGGCCCGCCGTTCCGATGCCACTCAGCATCCGACTGTGAAGGCCATTCTGGATCAATTTCCAGGAGCGACGATCACCCAGATACGCAGTCTACGTGCCGATGAGGACGATGCGAGCGAAGCCGGTCTTGATGACCCGGAAGCGTCCGACGCAGACGCCGCCGATGCTGCGCCAACAGACACAACCAACGATGAGGAAGAGCCGCCATGGACATCATGAAGATGATGAAGCAGGCCAAAGACATGCAGGACAAAATGCAGAGCATGCAGGCAGACATGGCCGATGAAACGGTCGATGGCGTTGCCGGTGGCGGCATGGTTACCATCACCCTGTCTGGCAAGGGCGACATGAAGGCCCTGAAGATTGATCCGTCCTTGCTGGCACCCGGCGAGGGTGAAATTCTGGAAGACCTCATCATGGCTGCGCACAATGATGCCCGCGCCAAGGTTGAGACGATGATGGCCGAAAAGACCCAGGAAATGATGTCGGGCCTCGGTCTGCCGCCGGGCATGAAACTGCCGGGGATGTGACGCACCCTTTATGAGCGACCATACAATTGGGCCGGAGATCGCGACGCGCTGTCAGCAAAAGTTGCAGACTTTTGCGCTCGCGACAGCGCGTCAAAGAGAACCGTTCGATAGGCCATGACCGACCATACTGTTGGGCCGGAAATCGAACGGCTCATTCAACTGCTTGCCAAATTGCCGGGCCTTGGCCCGCGCTCAGCGCGCCGGGCTGCCTTGCATCTCGTTAAACGCAAGGATCAGTTGCTCGGGCCGCTTGCTGAAGCCATGGCTGTCGCGCGTGACTGCGTTGTTGAATGCGCGATCTGCGGCAACATCGACACGGTCTCGCCTTGCACGATCTGCACCGATCCGCGCCGCGACGATGCTGTGCTCGTGGTAGTCGAAGATGTGGCCGATCTTTGGGCGCTGGAACGCGCCAAAGCGAGCAAAGGCCGCTATCATGTGCTGGGTGGTGTCTTGTCCCCACTGGACGGGATCGGTCCCGACGATCTCTCCATTGAGCAACTGATTGAACGCGCTGCTTCGCCGACAGTGAAAGAGGTCATTCTGGCGATCAATGCGACGGTAGAGGGCCAGACAACCGCGTTTTATCTGACCGATCGGTTGGCTTCGGCGGAGGTCACTGTCACGCGCCTTGCGCACGGCGTGCCCGTTGGCGGTGAGTTGGATTACTTGGATGAGGGGACGCTCTCAGCGGCCATGCGGGCGCGAACGCAGCTTTGAACCGGTTTCGGCGTGCCGTGTTTGATCCGTATCACCACGTAAATGGTAATAATGCGTAGACAATTACTTGATACCCAAGGTGCTCACGACATTGTTACCGGTGGGGCCGAACAACATGCGTCTACATTTTCTAGTTTATATAAGTACAAGATACAACTTAGGCGAGAAGTCTGACCTGGATGATTTGAAGGCTATTTACGAGACGTCCAAGGGCAACAATGCCCGCTGCTGTGTGACCGGTGCATTGGTTGTGACGCCGAACCGGTTTATCCAGTGGCTGGAGGGTGACCGTAACTGCGTTATCAACACCTATGAGCGTATCGCGTCTGATCGACGCCACCACCATGTTACAGTGAGAATGTCAGGCCCGTTGGAGAAGCGAGCGTATGCCAACTGGTCGATGAACAGCGTCCAGATCGATAGCGTCGAAAAGATGATCTACGGCTTTGATCACCTTGCCCATGATATCGATCCCTACGACATGACCAATGATGCACTGATCAACCTGTTGAACAAAGCAACGACGAATGAAACCTCGGTCGATAGCATTGGTGGAGGGCCGGCGACGGCCTTCGTAGATCCGGATATCGTGTATCTCGATTAGGCAAACAGGCCAACTTGAGAGGCTTGCGTAGCTCGCCCGGTAAGATCAGGAAAAGAACGGGTCATCTGCGTCCTTAAGAGCACAGATGTTGCCATCTGGATCAAGGAAGGTACCGGTGGTTCCCCAATCAAATACCTTCATCTCGACGTCCACTCCGTGCCGTTTCAACAGGTCCGCCGAAGCTGCGACGTCTTTCACGTTAAAGCGCAGCTTGGTTGGATTCTCGTTGATTGACTTTGCCTGCAACGGATTGCCTTGGTTGGCAAAACCCTCCGTCTCGACCATCAGATATCCGCTGCCATAACGCAGGCAAACAAGGCCCGGTTTTTCAAACCAGACCGGCAGACCCAGCGTGTCGCGGTAGAACGCGACGCATTCATCAAAGCGCTCTGTGCGCAAAATGATGCCGTAACACTGAACAATATCATTCAGGGTCTCTGCCACATCACTCCCCGGCCAGTGGTAGCCTTTGCTCTGAATCGTCGCCCAACTCCCGCTCCGGCGCGTCGCCGGGCCCGACATCAAGATCGCCTATTCGGGAACCGCGGCGGGTGATTTTGCCGGTCGATGTTTGGATTTGCTCGATATCGCGTTGAGCCTGGCCGAAATGGGTGGCAAGCTTGCCGACCCGATCATCGAGCCGACCGATATCCTCCACCAGCCGCACGACCTCATCTTGAATGAGATGCGCTTGCTCGCGCAGCCGTGCATCGCGCAGCACCGCCTGGACCACCTGTATGGAGAGGGTCAGCAGCGAGGGTGAGACGATCACGATCCGCTGGCGCGCTGCCTTTTGCACAACATCCTCAAACCGCTCATGCAGATCGGCGAACAGGCTTTCGGAGGGCACAAACAAAAACGCCGTTTCATGCGTCTCTCCGGGGATGAAGTATTTCGATGCAATGTCCTGCACATGCTTGCCAACATCTTGGCGCACGCGCTGGGCCGCCTGTGAGGCCAGCCTGTCATCGGGTGCATCGCGCAGTGCATTCCACGCTTCCAAGGGGAACTTGGCGTCGATCACAAGGCTTGGTGCATCATTGGGCAGGAACACCACGCAGTCCGGGCGCTTGCCGTTCGACAAGGTGTGCTGAAACGAAAAGGCACCGCGAGGCAAAGCATCCTGGACAATCGCTTCCATGCGCCCCTGGCCGAACGCACCGCGCGTCTGCTTGTCCGACAGGATGGATTGTAACTCGACCACGCCCTGGCTGAGTTCGGTGATGTTCTTCTGCGCTGTGTCGATGGCCGCCAGCCGCTCATGCAGGGTTCGCAAGGTCTCATGCGTCTGGCCAGCCTGCTGTGTCATGGATTGGCCGAGACGGTGGCCAAGCCCATCCATCCGCTCCGACATCACCCGCGCCAATTCAGCCTGGCGGTTGCCCAGCATCTCGGTCATGGACTGAACCCGACCTGTTAGCTCGGCCTGCGCGCTCGCCATGGTTGTGATCTGCTGGGTAAGAGCGGTTTTCTCAGCTTCCGCGCGTGCGGTGATCTCATCGGTGCGCTGGCGCATCCTTCGTGCCGACAGGAAACCCCAGCCGACAAAAAGCGCAACCAGCAGCCCGACAGTCCACAGCGCCATCGAAAGCGTGATGGGCGTGCCCTCAAAGACAAACAGAACGGTGGCAAGGTCGAGGGTCAAAACAGGAATCTTCGGTCGAATCGGCTCCGTAACGAGACTAGATCAAAAGGCGAACAAAAACCATTGCCTTGTCTCTGCCTGCCCTCGCGGCCTTGCTGTCGCTTGACCGGAACCGCCTTGCCGCCTAAGTCCCAAGCATGGCTATCCGTGACATTTTGATCCTGCCCGACAAGCGCTTGCGCGAGGTTTCCGAACCGGTTCAGGAGATCACCGATGAGCTGCGCACGCTCGTCGCTGACATGTATGAGACAATGTACGATGCACCCGGCATCGGTCTCGCCGCCATTCAAATCGGCGTGCCACTGCGTCTCGTCGTTACCGACTGTTCGCCGCGCGAAGACGAGCGTGAGCCGCTGACGCTTCTCAACCCGGAAATCCTGGACCTGTCGGGAGAGCCGGTGCCCTATGAAGAGGGCTGCCTGTCGATCCCGGAATACTATGAGGAAGTGCAGCGTCCGCCGCTCGCCAAGGTCCGTTACATGGACATGGATGGCCAGACGCAAGAGATCGACGCAGACGGCCTGCTATCGACATGCATCCAACACGAGGTCGACCACCTCGATGGCAAGCTGTTCATCGACTATCTGTCGAGCTTCAAACGCTCGCGTGTCATGACGAAGTTCAAGAAGGCAGCGCGGCTGCGCGAAAAAGCGACCGTTTCGGCCTAGAGCGGCCTTTAGCGTCCCAGTCCGCTCACGCGGTCACCGGCATCCACACCGAATTCACTGACCAGCGTCGGCGCATCTTCATCGGAACGACAAGGCGTCTGGCTTGGCGTCACACCATCAACGGGCTCATACGGACGGATGCGCGCTTCAATACGTGGCCAGTTGGTCTCACGCAGGACCGCAATTTCGTAAGCTGCCTGCAGCTTCATCCACAATTCCGGCTTCGTATCGAAATAGGCCGCAAAGCGCATGGCCGTGTCGGCGGTGATGGCCCGTTCGCCGGCAACAATGGCGGCGATCCGGCTGACCGGCACGTCAATGTCACGTGCCAGGCGATTTTGGCTGATGCCAAGCGGCTTCAGGAACTCCTCAAGGAGGAGCTGACCGGGATGAATACTAAAAGATGCTCTGTCCATAGGCCCCACGCTATTCCTTGCGCCGGTATAACACAAAAGGAATGCGCGGTGTTGATGAATTGTTAAGGTTAATCCTGGGGCAGTGAAATCAGGGCATGTGGCGTGATGTCAGAGAAGGCCAAAATCCAGGCAATGCGGCGCTTGGCGGCGCTTGTTCGCAGCGAGGTTGATGCGCATTTTTCTCTCAGACTGTGGGATGGATCGGTCGAACCGCTCGGCGCCGACCCGCAGGTCGGCCTTCTCCTTACGCTAAAGTCAGCCGGAGTGGTGCCATCTCTCTTGCACAGGCCAACGCTTGACCGGCTGATCCGTCTCTATGCGCGGGGCGGTATAGATGTGGCCGGCGGCTCGTTGATCGATTTAGCAGAACCCATCGCCCACGACCGTGCCTATCGCCGTCGGTTCAAGTCCTTGGGCAAGGGCAAGCTGGTTGGCGCGCTCGCCCCGCTCTTCTTTGCCAAGGGCGAGGACCCGGATCAGACACGCGGCTTTGGCGAAGGTGCAGAAGGTGAACGACGCAAACACGGCGACAATCAGCGCTACATTCAGTTCCACTATGATGTCGGCAATGCCTTCTACCAGCTCTTCCTGGATGAAGAGATGCAGTACTCCTGCGCCTATTACCCGCAATGGGACGCAACGCTGGAGGAGGCGCAGATCGCCAAGCTGGACCACATTTGTCGCAAGCTGCGCCTCCAAGACGGCGAGACCTTTCTCGACATCGGCTGCGGATGGGGCGGTCTTTTGTGCCACGCCGTCCAAAACTATGGCGTGGAGGGCCACGGCGTGACGCTCTCCGAAGAGCAGCTTGCCTTTGCCAGGGACAAGGTCGAGCGCCTTGGCATCGCGGACCGTGTAACACTTGAACTGAAAGACTATCGGGAGCTGGACGGCACGTTCGACAAGATCGCCTCCGTCGGCATGTATGAGCATATCGGCCTGGCCAACATCCCTGAGTATTTTGGGACCGTTCAGAGGCTCTTGAAGCCGGGCGGTCTCTTCATGAACCACGCCATCTCACGCGGTGCCAAACGCAAGCGTCGTCGCTTTTCCAGCCGTCCTGAACAACGCGCCTTACAACGCTACATCTTTCCTGGCGGTGAGTTGGACGATATCGGCCACACGCTCGCTGAAATGGAGATCGCCGGTTTCGAAATCCAGGATGTTGAGGCCCTGCGTCAGCACTATCAGAAGACGACGCGGGCCTGGTGCCAACAGCTCTATGAGCGCCGCGCGGATGCCGAGGCGTTGGTCGGCCCCGAGACGTACCGCATCTGGGCTGCCTATCTTGCGGGGTGCTCCTTCGCCTTTCAGCGCGGCTCGGCCCGCCTCTATCAGACGCTGGCCAGCAAGTCGCCGAAAGGACTCACGTCCGTGCCATCCACACGGGTCGACATCTACCGTAATTCGCAGTGAGGCCATGGGTCAGGGACAGGGAAACGCCTTTCGTTCTGTCAGGTTCCGAGTTTTCGGCCAAACCAGCGAGTACGTTCAGTCGCCTCCGATGTGTCTAATGTCAGCGGCGCAAAACCCTTGGCCTGCCAGAAGGAAAGCGCGCGACTGTTCTGCGCGTTGACTCCGACATGCAGGCCGGCAGCGCCACCTTGCGCGGCCAGCAGATCAAGCCACCGGTCAAGCAAGGTCGATCCAAATCCTTTTCCTTGAACGCCGGGTAGAAGGTTCATGTGCATGTGGGCAGGGTAGTCAGGGAGGACCGATCGCGGCGCTTTGGCAGGATGATGGAAAGCATTGGCCCGTCGTTCATCCGCGCTCCAATGGTCACGCTGACTGGGGTCAGGGGCAGGATAGTCCATACGCAACTTCGGCCACCAATCCCGCTCCAGCTTGGCCTCGAAAGCGGCTGTATCAGTAACGCCGAGCGCAAAGCCAGCGACCGTGCCTTTATGCTCAAGCACCAGTCCCAGTTCGGCCGCCAGAACGGCATAAGGCGCGCTGTAGATGTGGCCCATCACCCTTGGATCGGCATAAAGTGCACTGGCATCCTCGCCCCTGTCGCCGGTGGCCAAGGATATGGCGTAAAGCGCGTCGAGATCGCCGTCCAAGATGGGCCTTATGATGGGTGCTGCCATGGTCGCTCGTCGCTTTAGACCACAAAATTGGCGATGACCTCATCATCGGTGATGTCTTCCCACCGGATGCCAGCCTTGTCGAACCGCTTGGTTAGAGACTCAAAATTCTCCGGCGCCATTGTCTCGATACCCAGCAAGACTGAGCCGAAATTGCGCGCTGACTTCTTCAGATACTCAAAGCGGGCAATGTCATCGTCAGGCCCAAGAATGGACAGGAAGTCTTTCAAAGCGCCGGGTCGCTGTGGCATCTGAATAACGAAGTACTTCTTGAGGCCAGAGAAGCGTAGCGCGCGCTCCTTCACATCCGGCAGGCGTTCGAAATCGAAATTGCCTCCTGACACCACGCACACAAGGCTCTTGCCGGCTACCATGTCTTTGGGAAGGTGTTTCAGCGCGTCGATGGTGAGCGCACCGGCCGGTTCCAGCACGATGCCTTCCAGGTTCAGCATGTCGATCATCGTGGCGCACAGACCGCCCGTGGGGGCGAGGACGACCTGATCGGCATGGAAGCGTTTGAGCTGCTCAAACGGCGTCGCCCCAATCTGCGCCACGGCAGCACCATCGACGAAATTGTCGACCTTGCCCAGCACCACGCGATCGCCAGCAACAAGACTGTTATGCAGGCTCGGTGCATTGTCGGGCTCGACAAAGGTGTAGCCGGCGGAGGCCCCAACGGCCTCGAAGTAGCGGGTGATGCCTGAGGAGAGGCCGCCGCCGCCAACGGCCATGACAAGCCGGTCCCACACTCGGCCGGCAGGACTTTGGTCCAGGATTTCCTTGCCCACCGTCGCCTGACCGCGAATGATAGTTGGGTGGTCGAAGGGTGGCACCATCATGCCGCCTTGCTCAGCACAGAAGGCCTTCGCTGCTTCGTTGGCCGCATCGAAGCCATCACCGACCAGTTCGATCTCGACCAGCGGCGCGCCAAAGGACCGGGTCTTCTGGATCTTCTGCTGCGGCGTCGTTAGCGGCATGAAGACAACGCCCCGCTTGCCGAAATGCCGGCAGGCATAGGCAAAACCTTGCGCATGGTTGCCCGCCGAGGAGCAAACGAACAACTCCTGATCGGGGTCTTTGGCGAGCGCCTCGTGCAGAAAGGCATAAGCACCGCGCACCTTGTAGCTGCGAACCGGCGTTAGGTCTTCGCGCTTCAGCCAAACATCGGCATCGTGCAGATCAGAAAGGTACTGGCTACGCTGCAGTGGCGTGGGGTCAAGCACCGTCGACAGCACTGTGTGAATGCGGGCAACATCGGCAGCAAAGCTATCATGATGGTGAGATGGGAAGAGGGATTGGGATGCGGGCGTGTTCACACCAGCGCCTTTCAAATTGTGCGGCGGTCGGCGGCACACTAAACCCGAAACGCGCTCACATCCAACACGGCGCAAACATCATCAAAGCCCGAACATGCGGCCCCATCTTTCCATCGTCATGCCCTGGCGATAGGCGGCCTGCATGTCGGGATCGAGCACTTCGACCAGCAACCGTCCTTCCAACCAGACTTCAACGCATTCAAACGGCCCGCGATTGCAAATACGCGCCAGCCAACCTTCAATAGCCGCCATCGCCATTATCTCGGTACGGCCGAACGGTGAGCCGATGGCAGCATGCACAAAGGTCGGCGCAGCGTCCGGTGCACCAACGTCGCAGGCGATGGTCTCCCGACCCGCTGTCAGCCGATGGGTCAACGGGTAGACCTCAATCGCCGTTCCGTCGTCGGCCTGGGAGAACGCAATCCAGCTATCGGGAAACGGCTGAAACACCATCGCCCGCCCGCCTAGAATCTGGGCGAGAAAAGTGGCGACCCGCTCCGGGTCCTGCGCGCTGATCGATAGGTGAAGAAGAGGCATCACATCCGCATACGAAAGACTTAGATTTCAAGGCGCCTGGTACGTTCAGATTGGTAAGGAGCAAGTTTCGTCCAACCAACTCACAACCGCTCGATTACGCTGTCCGCGGCTTCAAGCAGGACCCTAATGTGCAACCGATCAATCAGATTAGGCCGCTTTTTCGAGGCAATTTTTCGCTCCAAACCAGATATCTTTACGGATATGGACATCAACAGGAAAAAAGACAGTGTTTTTAATTCTATTTGCTCGCCTTCGATTTTATAATATTCATGAAACAAATGAACGTCGCCGAAGAAAATTCTCTTGTTAAAACGAATATATAAAAACCGTGATCGCCATATTAGAGAAACAAGAAACTTCGAAACATCGATGTATAGAAAATTTTTATTTGACAGGCCGAAATCGCAGACAACCACCTTTTCTTTCGAGAAAAAAATGTTGTGCGCAACAAGATCTCCGTGAATTTGACCAGAAGGCAAAAGCTCACCGCTTAGCGTCCGAAGTTGGAGCAATTTCTCATCGTCTATTACTCGACTGTGTCGTCGTGCTTGGCCGGTTAGTGACTCGATAAGTGGATCAATGGTTGTTTCAAGGTCGAGCCCATCGACAGTTTCCGTACTCATCTCATGGAAGTTGGCCATCCACCCCGCGATTTGGCGCAGAATCCGTCGACGTAAAAACGGTAGCCGGGCTGAAACGTTCAACCAGTGATCGGCTCGTGCCATCTTCACATAGTTGGTGACGACGATGCCCCTTTCTGAGCCGACCCGGATGCACTCGCGTGGCGGGGTTACCGTGTAGGCCGGATTGCGGTTATTGCTTTCGTACCATCGCAGCGCGGAATACTCTGCCTCAGCTTGCTCGTAGCTGCCGTCAAAGTCGAAGTATTTGGCAAACAAAGGTTCGCCGTTGTCCTCAACGCGGTAGAAGCGAACCCTGCTTTTCGACCGGACAAGCTTGATGCGTGCTGCGTCCGAGAAATGACGTGCGACGATAGAATCCATCGCGGGTCCGTATCAGCGTCGACCTAACAGCTCAAGCTACTCCGCCGCAGTCAGCATAGTCTCGTCAAAGGCGGCGGCGATGAGCTCGCGGGTATAGTCCTCGCGCGGATTGTCGAAGATCGTGTCGCGGTCGCCGGCTTCGACCACCTTGCCATCCTTCATCACCAGGATGCGGTGCGACAGCGCCCGCACCACTTTCAGATCGTGGCTGATGAAAAGGTAGGCCAGGTTATGCTTGGCTTGAATATCGCGCAGCAGTTCAACAACCTGCGCCTGTACGCTCATATCGAGTGCCGAGGTCGGCTCGTCGAGAAGGATAACGCGCGGTTTGAGCACGAGCGCGCGCGCTATGGAGATGCGCTGGCGCTGCCCGCCGGAAAACTCGTGCGGGTAACGGAACCGAGTCTCCGGATCCAGACCCACTTCTTCCAACGCCTGGACGACGGCCTGGTCGCGCTCGTCGAAGGAGAGGTTGGGCTGATGGATCAGAAGCCCTTCTTCAATGATGTCGGAGACCGACATGCGCGGGCTCAGTGACCCAAATGGGTCCTGGAAAACCACCTGAAGATCAGATCGCAGCGGCATCATTGCCTTGCGGCCATAGCCGCTAATGTCGGCTCCATCGAAGCGCACCGCGCCCTTGGAATCGGTCAGCCTGAGAAGAGCAAGACCCAGGGTCGTCTTGCCGGACCCGGATTCGCCGACAATACCCAGAGTCTCGCCCTGACGGATCGCGATATCGATGCCGTCGGCCGCGTTGATATGGTCACCCGTCCGTTGCAGCGCGGCGCGGTTGACTGGGGGCCGGGCGTTAAGATCATCGGCCGGCAGTGTCGGGCTGGCACTCTCTTCCGGCGTGCTGATCGGCGCGCCGGATGGTTCGGTAGAAATCAGCATCTGGGTGTAGGGGTGCTGCGGATTGGAAAACACCTCCGACACCTTACCCTCTTCCACGACCTTTCCGCCCTGCATGACATAGACCCGGCTCGCCAGACGGCGGACAATGCCAAGGTCATGGGTGATGAACATCATCCCCATACCAAGCTCAGCCTGAAGCTCCACAAGAAGCCTGAGAATCTGCGCTTGCACGGTCACGTCAAGCGCCGTCGTCGGCTCGTCAGCTATGAGAAGCTTTGGCCGGTTGGCCAGCGCCATGGCGATCATCACGCGTTGGCGCTGCCCGCCTGAAAGCTGGTGCGGATAGCTTCTCAGCCGCTCCTCCGCGTTCTTGATGCCCACACGGTCAAGAAGCTCAATTGTGCGCTCACGCGCCGCCTCATCGCGCAGGCCTTGATGCAGCTTCAGTCCTTCGCTGACCTGCCGCTCCACCGTGTGCAGTGGATTGAGCGAGGACATGGGCTCCTGAAAGATCATCGATATGTCGTTGCCGCGCACCCCTTGCAACGCCTTGTCATTGGCGCCTAGCAACTCCTCGCCATCGAAACGGATCGAACCGGAGGGGTGGGACGCAGCAGGGTAGGGGAGAAGCTGAAGCACAGATAGAGCCGAGACAGACTTGCCGGAGCCGGACTCGCCCACCAGCGCAACCGTTTCGCCTGCATCGACGTGGAACGAGACGCCTTCCACGACCGTATTGACGGTTTCACCCGACCGGAAGGCGACCGACAGATCGTCAACCGAGAGCAGCGGAGAGGAAGCTTCTTTCGTCATGCGCCACCCTCCACTTTGCGCGGATCGAAGGCGTCGCGCACCGCCTCCCCAATAAAGATCAGTAGCGAAAGCATGATTGAGATTGTCATGAAACCAGTGAGGCCGAGCCACGGCGCGTTTCGGTTCGACTTGCCCTGCGCCAGCAACTCACCGAGCGAGGGCGCATCGCCCTGAAGGCCAAGTCCTAAGAAGTCCAGCGCCGTCAACGTGGTGATGGATCCAGACAGGATGAAGGGCAGGAATGTGATCGTCGCCACCATCGCATTGGGCAGGATGTGGCGGAACATGATCCTCACATCCGATAAACCCAGCGCCCTCGCGGCGCGCACATATTCAAGGTTTCGCCCACGCAGGAACTCCGCGCGCACCAGCCCCACCAATGCCACCCAACTGAAGAGAAGCAGGATGAAAAGGAGCGTCCAGAAGCCCGGCACGAAGAAGGCCGAGAAAATGAGGAGCAGGTAAAGCGAAGGGATAGACGTCCAGATCTCGATGAAGCGCTGGAACAGAAGGTCCGTCCAGCCGCCGAAATAGCCTTGTACCGCGCCGGCGGCCACGCCGATCACTGAGGAGATGATTGTTAGCGTCAGCCCGAAAAGCACCGACAATCGGAAGCCATAGACGAGGCGCGCAAGCACATCACGCCCCTGATCGTCCGTCCCCAGCCAGTGCCAGCCACCACTGCCGCACAGCGCATTCTCCGTCCCGCCATCCAGCCGCGAGCAGGCTACATCCTCATCCAGCGTCCAGGTCGGTGCTATGGGGTAGGGTAGCTCAGAGGCGTAGGATCGGGTGGTGTGGTCGTAGCGGATGGGCGAATGGATCATCCAGCCATTGGACGTGATCTCCTCATAGATGAAGGGATCATAGTAGCGCGTGACGGCCAGGAACCCGCCAAACTTTTCCTCCGGATAATCAACCAGAACCGGGAAAAGAAGCTCGCCTTTGTAAGAGACGATCAGCGGTTTCTCGTTCGATATGACCTCGGCGAACAGTGTCAGCAGGAAGAGCGCCAGGAAAATCCAAAGCGACCACCAGCCGCGCCGATTGGCTTTGAAATTGTTGAGCCGGCGCTGATTGAGTGGCGACAGGCCGCGTCGTTTGCGCACCACCGGATTGGCGGCTGGCATCTCAATGTCGTCCACCAGATCGCTGTGCGGCTGATCGATCGCAGGAACGCGGGCATCCATGGATCAGGTCCTCCGCGCTTCAAAGTCGATCCTCGGATCGACCCACATATACATGAGGTCCGACAGGAGCGCGACGATGAGGCCCATCAGCGAGAAAATGTAGAGCGTGCCGAAGACGACCGGGTAATCGCGACCAAAGACACTCTCAAAGCCCAATAGGCCAAGCCCATCGAGCGAGAAGATTGTCTCGATGAGCAGCGAGCCGGTGAAAAACGCGCCGATAAAGGCCCCAGGGAAGCCGGCAATAATGATCAGCATCGCGTTGCGGAACACATGGCCGTAAAGCACGGTGCGCTCATCGAGGCCTTTGGCGCGCGCCGTGGTGACATACTGCTTGCGGATCTCATCAAGGAACGAGTTCTTTGTCAGAAGCGTGGTGGTCGCAAACGCGCCAACCGCCATCGCAACCAAAGGCAGCGTCAGGTGCCAGAAATAGTCGAGGATCTTCTGCCACCAATTGAGCTCATGCCAGTTTTCCGACGTGAGGCCCGAAAGCGGGAAGAGGTCCCAGAAAGATCCGCCCGCGAACAGCACGATCAAAAGGATCGCAAACAAGAAGCCAGGGATGGCGTAACCGACAATCACCACCGCGCTGGTCCACACATCGAAACGGGTGCCGTCCCGCACTGCCTTGGCGATGCCGAGGGGAATTGAGATACCGTAGGAAAGAAGCGTCATCCAAAGTCCCAGGGAGCCCGAACCCGGCAGCTTTTCCACGATCAGGTCAATCACCTCAACATCGCGAAAATAGCTCTCGCCGAAGTCAAACCGTGCATAGTTCCAGATCATAAGCCCGAAACGTTCCAACGGTGGCTTGTCAAAGCCGAACTGGCGTTCAAGCTCGGCGATGAACTCCGGATCGAGCCCCTGCGCGCCGCGATAAACGCTGCCGCCCTCCTCTTGGCTTGAGGAGAAGTCCTGCTCTTGGTTGGAGAAATCGCTCGTGCCGCCAGAAAAGCGCGCTGTCGCGGAGACGTCGGTGCCCTGAAGCTGGGCGATCACCCGTTCAATCGGGCCACCCGGTGCAAACTGCACAACAACGAAGGAGAGCGCCATGATCCCCAAAATGGTCGGGATCATCAAAAGGACGCGGCGGATGATATAGGCGAGCATTCCTTAGGCCTCTTCCATCCACCAATGGGATTCGATCGGCAAGGCGAAACGCGGCTTGGTTTCAGGGAACCCAATCGATGTTTGGTGGGCCATCCAATGGTTCGGCTTGAACCATTGTGGCACCCAATAGTGACCGGAGCGCAAGATGCGATCCATAGCGCGCATGATTATGTAAAGCTCATCGCGGGCTTCGGCTTGACCGGCCTGTTCGATCAGCGCGTCGAGCGCCGGATCGGCGATCCCGGCAATGTTCCATGCACCTTCTTCATTGGCTGATGCCGACCCGATGATCGTCCTAAGACTCGCGCCTGGGGTGAGCGTGAAGGAGTAACGGCGCACGGTAATGTCGAAGTCAAACGTCCGAAGCCGCGATTGGAACTGAGCGCCGTCCACCGTGCGCAAGGATGCTGAAATGCCAAGGCGCTCCAGATTCTGGATGTAGGGATTGACGATCCGCTCAAACAGAGCGCCGCGCAGGAGGAACTCGATGACGAACTGTTCGCCGTCGGAATTCACCCGGCGTCCATCCTCAAGCGTCCAGCCGGCTTCATTGAGCAGGCGATTGGCTTCGCGCTGAAGCGTTCTGTCCGCACCTGATCGATCGGACACAGGCGGAACGTAAGGCTCACCGAACACAGCCTCGGGCAATTGATCGCGGAAGGGCTCCAGAAGCGCGAGCTCCTCCGGGCTTGGCATTCCCTCAGCTTTGAACGGCGAGTTCTCGAACATGGACTGGGTGCGATCGTAGAGACCGAAGAAAAGGCGGTCGTTCGACCACTCAAAATCGAACAGGAGACCAAGCGCCTCGCGAACCTTTGGATCGGAGAATTTCTCAAGCCGCGTGTTGAAGAAGAAGCCTTGGGCTCCGGAAGGCCGCCCATCAATCATGTCCTCGGTGCGCAGGATCTCGCCGGAGGTGACGGCCGGGAAGGTGTATTCGGTCGCCCAGATGCGGGAAGAAAACTCCTCGCGCACATTGGTCTCCCCGGCCTTGAAAGCTTCAAAGGCCACATCCTGATCGCGGAAAAAGGGGATGCGGATGCTGTCGAAATTGTGCTGCCCACGGTTCACTGGAAGATCGCGGCCCCAATAGTCCGGCACGCGCTCGTAGCGGATGACCCGGCCGGCCTCGAAATCGCCGACTCGGTAAGCCCCCGAACTCATGATCGGATCGAGCGTCGAAGCGCCAAACTCCTTGCCGTCGAACCAGTCGGCTTTGAAGATCGGCACGCCGACCACATTCAAATGCGCATTGCGCGAGCGTGTCGGCCTGAAGACGACCCGCACCACATCGTCGGCTGGAAGTTCTACAGCCGCCACATCAACCAGCAGGTTAGCAAGCTGCGGGTGCCCTTCCTCCTGCAAGGTCTGGATCGACCAGGCAACATCGCTTGCCAGCACGGGCGAGCCATCATGGAAGCGTGCTTCCGACCTGATCTTGAAATCGTAAGTCAGCCTGTCGTCGGAAAACTCAACCCACTCAGCCAGGAGGCCGTAGACCGCGTCGGGCTCATCGCCCGTCGTCTTCATAAGCGAGTCGAAGGTGATCTCGATGCGTGGCGGGGCATCTCCACGTAGCACGAACCCGTTCAGTGTGTTGAACGTCTGAGGGTTCTGGTTGAACAGGAAGCTGCCCGGCTGAAAGGACAGGGTGCCACCCTTGGGGGCATCAAGATTGACGTGTGGAAAGGCCTCAAAATCAGGCGGCAGGGCAAGCTCGCCGAAAGAGGAAAGACCGTGGGAGCGGGTGACGCCGCTTTGCGCGGTTGCGACCGCCGGAAGGCCGGCCATAAGGGCTGCTGCGCCGGCGCCCTTAAGGACGGTGCGGCGCGTGACAGGAAGGGACGGGGTCTTTCCGGCGCGCTGTGTCATCCGCCATTGCCTCCAATGCGCGCGGCACGCGCTTCATCATACCACCAGATCGTTGGGAACCCGATGGAGTAGGTTGGCAAATCCTCAGGATGGCCAAATCGATCCCACCGCGCCACCCGGGCGCGAGGCTGCCCCCAACCAGGCACAACATAGTGGTTCCACAGGAGGACGCGGTCCATCGCGCGGGTTGCCGTCTCCAGTGCTTCGCGATCGGGCGCAAAGATGATGCGCTCGATCAGCGCGTCAACGGCTGGGTTTTCGATACCGGCATAGTTACGCGAGGCCGGTTGTGTGGCCGAGGACGAGGCAAAGTAATCGCGCTGTTCGTTGCCGGGCGACGTTGATTGCACCCAGCCGGAATAGATCATGTCGAAATCCCGCTCACGAACCCGGTTCGTGTACTGGGAGGAATCGACCGGTCGCATCACAAGTTCAATGCCGACAAGTTCAAGCGATTGGGCAAACTGGGCCGATGGGCCCTCCTGCGTGGGACCGTTAAGCAGAAGCTCGATCACCACAGGGTCACCGGCTTCATCGCGCATCACACGGCGCGTCGGATCAGAGGCCAGGCCAACTGTCACCATCAACCGATGAAGGAACCCCGTGGGCGCTTGTTCTTCATCCACCTCCTCTCGCATCGACCAGCCGCCAGCTTCAAAAAACTCCAGCGCCTGGCGAATGTTTTCCCGGCGGCTTTCAGGTCCTTCGGTCACCGGATTGGCGAACGCCTCGGTGAACACCTCATCGGGAATGGCATGGCCTTCGGCGCGAATGTCTTCCAGCAGCGCCAACTCCGCACCCTCGGGCAAACCCGATGCGGCCAAGGCATCCAGACCTGTGAAATAGCTGAAGTACTGGCGGTAGGAGTCAAAGAACAGCGAGCGGTTCAGCTCCTGAAAGTCGAGCATATAGGTGAAGGCGCGCCGCACATCGGCATTCTCGAAGATCGGGCGTTGGGTGTTGAACACATAACCGACCATCAGCCCGGCGCGGCGATAAGGCTCGACGAACTCTTCCAGAACCATCTCGCCGGTCTCAACGGCGTCGATCTCGTAGCCGGTTGCCCAGTTGCGCGCCCGGTTTTCGATGCGGAAGTCGAACTCATCGGCTTTGAAAGCCTCAAAGGCGACATCGCCATCACGGTAGAAATCGTACTCCACGGCGCCGAAATTATAGTGGCCGACATTCACATTGAGGTCGCCGGCCCAATAGTCCTCCACCCGCTCGTAGCGGATCGAACGACCAGCGGTGACGGCTTCAATCCGATAGGCCCCCGAGCCGAGCGGCACTTCCAAGGTGCCTCGCGAGATGTCGCGTTGGTTTCCATCAGCATCCGTGCCTTCCCACCAGTGCTGCGGCAAAACGAAAAGCTGGCCGACAATGTGCGGTAGCTCACGGTTGCCGGTCTGATCGAAGGTGAATGTGATTTCGCGCTCACCGGTGATTTCAGCGTCCACCACGTGGGAGTAGTAAGCAGCCTGCTGCGGGTTGTGCTCGGTAACGACGTTGAACGAGAACAGCACATCCTCCACCGTCACCGGCTCACCGTCGTGCCAGTAAGCGCCCTCGCGCAGCCGGTAGGTGACCGATGAATAATCGTCAGGATAGGTCATTTCCTCAGCCAGCAGGCCATAATCGGTGGACAGCTCATCCAGAGACGACGTCATCAGCGTGTCGTAGATGAGACCAAGCCCAAGCGGCGTGATCCCGCGCGGCGGCACAAAGTTCAGCGTGTCGAAGGTGCCGATGTCGGAAAGGCGCACTTCACCGCCGGTCGGCGCGTCCGGATTGACATAGTCGAAGTGCGCAAAGCCTTCAGGGTATTTTGGAAGGCCCTCATTGAGCGATGTCGCGTGGTACCAGATGCGATCATCAACAGGCTCTGTCGCCACCGGATCCACCTCTTCGGCGGCGGTTGGCGCATCTGGGGCCGGTGTGTCGGTTTGGGCTAAGGCTGAAGTTGCAAAGGCCACAAGAAAAAGGGTGAGCAGACCTGCCAGCGCTAGGCGCTTTTCAAGGTTCTGTAGGCCCGCTCGCCGCGTGGTCGGTTGGAGGATCAACGCATTCACCAATTGCAACACCTTCATTCCTTGTCTCGTCAGAACCCAGGCCGACCAATGAGGCCGCTGCTGGCTGACATCAAACCAATCTCGCCAAGGGTATCCTTTGCAAGCCGGATGCCAAGCACCGCAGCCCTCAGCGATTCGAAACACAACGTGAGAGGAATATGGCGCAGATGCGGCCAACCGGCGAGGCTGTCGGCGCTCTCACGCCCAGTTGATCGGCCGTGTTCACGGCAAAGAGGTCTCTGCAACCGCTTTTGAGAGGCGGCAAATGCAAAACGCCGGGCATGGGCCCGGCGTTGATAACTGGCGATGAACGCAAGGCGCAAACGAGCACCCGCTTCTCTGGACGTCGTTATCGCCTACTGCGTTGCAGCTGGCTCAGGCAGCGCCGCCGGGCTGTTGGACAACGTGACCAGATAGGCGATGAGGTCCGCACGGTCTTCGGCATCGCGAATGCCAGCAAAGCCCATCGTCGTACCAGGCATGTAGTCGCGTGGGCTGGCAAGGAAGCCGTCAAGCTCTTCAAAGCCCCACACTTCACCAGCAGCGGCCACGTCTTCCATGGCCGACGAATAGCCAAAACCAGCCACAGCACCCTTGGCACGGTTCACGATGTCCCATAGATGCGGGCCGACGCCGTCAGCGCCACCTTCTTCAACGGTGTGGCAGGAGGCGCAACGGCGCACGCCGCGTTCGCCAGCGCCAACGTCGGCTGTGGCGAGCAGATCAAGCACAGACACCATCACTTCTGGCTCTTCAGCTTCGGCGGTTTCTTCTTCTGGGACGTCGATGGAATAACCAGCAACTTCTGGCTCATCCACGTGATAGATCAGTTCGGCTGCGAAGCCGATGAGCATAACAACCAACAGCGAACCGAGAACGGCCCCCATAATCTTATTGAGCTCAAAACCATCCATAATGATCCATCCCGATACTGGCGTTGCCCGAAAAACGCCGCTTAATGTCCAATGCAAAGTGAAACAAGGCTTTAAGACGCCTCACTTTGCGCTGGGTGATAACCTCATTCGCCGGCCGCTTGCAATAAGTGCGAAGGGATGACAGGGGGGGCTTGCGACCATATGCCCACCCTTTTTGACCGCCATCCTTCATCCGCCCCATGACTGCTGCATCTTCAAGCCTCAATCCGTCCACCAAACCAGACATTCTGGTGCTGATTCCCGCGCGAATGGCCTCCACCCGCCTGCCGGGCAAACCGCTGGCGATGATTGGGGACAAGCCGATGATCGCCCATGTGGTGGACCGGGCACTTGAGGCGGGCCTGGGTGAGCCGGTGGTGGCAACGGACGATGAGGATGTGTGCAACGCGGTGGAAGCCCAAGGTGGCCGCGCCGTGATGACCCGCGACGATCATCCTTCCGGTTCCGACCGGATTTTTGAGGCGCTTCAAACGCGCGATCCTGATGGCCAGGTCGATCTTATCGTCAACGTGCAGGGTGACCTGCCAACCCTTGATCCCGCGATCCTGCAAAGGGCCGTGGCGCTAATGGATGATCGTGCGGTTGATATCGCAACACTGGCGACAATCATCGACAATGAAACCGATCGCGATGACCCCAATGTTGTGAAGATGGTTGGTTCACCTGCCGGCCCGGACCATATGCGAGCGCTCTACTTCACCCGTGCAACGGCGCCCTTCGGCGATGGACCACTCTACCACCACATCGGCCTCTACGTGTATCGCCGCGCCGCGCTGGAACGCTTCGTAAATCTGCCGCCATCACCTTTGGAAGAGCGCGAAAAGCTGGAGCAGTTGCGGGCGCTTGAGGCCGGTATGCGGATCGATGTCGCCATCGTTGACGGCGTGCCACTGGGTGTTGATACTCCCGCTCACTTAGAAGAGGCCCGCCGCCAGCTGGGCTGACCTCCACCGAAAGCTTGTATCATGCGTATCGTTTTCCAGGGCGAGCCTGGCGCAAACTCGCACATTGCTTGTCGCAACGTCTATCCGCAGGGCGAATCTGTGCCGTGTGCGACCTTCGAGGACGCCTTTGCGATGATCGAGGATGGGTCGGCCGAACTCGGCATGATCCCGATCGAGAATTCCGTTGCTGGCCGCGTTGCCGATATCCATCACCTCTTGCCGACATCGCCATTGCACATCACAGGCGAGTACTTCCTGCCCATCCACCACCAGCTTGTTGCGCCCAAAGGTGCGACGCTGGAGACAGTGAAAAGCGTTCAAAGTCATGTGATGGCGCTCGGCCAGTGCCGTAAGTTCCTGCGTCAACGTCGCCTGCATGCTGTTGTCGGGGCGGACACAGCTGGCTCTGCGCGGCAGATCGCCGAGCAAAACGACTTTTCACAGGCTGCGATTGCCTCTTCGCTGGCCGCCGAAGTCTATGGCCTGGAAATCCTTGCAACCGACATCGAAGACGAGGCGCACAACACCACGCGCTTCATCACGCTGGCCCGCGAGCCGGTGCCCCTTGCCAGTGGCAATGGCCCGACCGTGACGGCTTTCATTTTTCGGGTCCGTAACGTGTCAGCCGCACTTTACAAGGCGTTGGGTGGGTTCGCGACCAACCTGGTCAACATGACCAAGCTGGAGAGCTACCAGACCGGTGGACAATTCTTCGCCACGCAATTCTATGCCGAGATCGATGGCCACCCGGACGACCGCAGCGTCGCGCTCGCCATGGAAGAACTGGAGTTCTTCTCCGCCGAACTGCGCATCGTCGGCACATTTGCAGCCGATCCCTATCGTGTTGCTATCCGCGAGCCCGAAGAAAACCGCGCGCTCCGCCCCTCGCCGGGCATGTGATCCCGCAAGCAGGAAGCCTTTGATGACAGTGAACTCCGCCGATCTTGATCTCGGCAAGATCGTTCTGACCGTGGGCGATTGGCCGCCTGAAGCTTGGATCGACCATTTGGGGCGCCTGGTGCCACGCGAGGACATCATATTTTCCGATGGAACGGCGCCGCCGCCGGAGGACGTCTGCGCCAAGGTGAAGTATGCTGTCGCCTGGAAGACGCCCGATGGCTTCTTCGGCAACTTTCCCAATCTGAAGGCCGTGCTGTCGACCGGCGCGGGTGTCGATCACCTTGTCGGTCGCGCGGACCTGCCACCTGAGGTGGCGATCCTGCGCATCAACGACCTTGATCTGACCGGCCGCGTGACAGCCTGGACGGTGATGAATGTCATTGCCCACCACCGCCAGGCGCTCGCCTATCTTGATGCCCAACAGCGCGCCGATTGGAAGCCGCTTTCCCAATCATCCGCGCCTGATGTCCGCGTCGGGATCATGGGCTATGGCGCGCTTGGTCAGTCGGCAGGCGATGTGCTCAGACTTCTGGGCTATGATCTGGCAGGCTGGGCGCGTAGCCCCAAGCCGGATGCGCCGATCAAGGTCTATGCAGGCCTTGATCAGTTGGACGCCTTTCTCGCGCGCACCGACATTCTTGTGTGCCTGCTCCCGCTGACCGAGCAAACCGAAGGCATCCTCAATGCGGACCTGTTCGGCAAACTCGCGCAGGACGGGGTAACGGGCGGCCCGTTCGTGATCAATGGAGGCCGCGGCGGGCATCAGGATGAAGACGATCTTCTCGCAGCGCTGGTCGATGGCACCCTGAAAGGGGCCTCCATCGATGTGTTTCATGAGGAACCTTTGCCTGCCGATAACCCGCTGTGGAAGGCGCCCAACATCCTCATCACGCCGCACACAGCCGGCATGAGTGCGCCTGAGGCACTGCTTGGGCAGATGGTGAAGAACCTGATCGACTTCGCGTCGGGCAAAGAGGTCGACGTCTTGGTCGACCGCTCCGCCGGCTATTGACGCTCTAGAGCCGCTTGACGGTCCGGGCGGTCCCAATCCGCGCTTCGACATCTGAGAGTGATTCAACTGCAGTCGCCATCGCGAAGGCATTGGCGTGCAGGAAGGATGTGGCGTCGATCATGATGCCAACATGCCCGGGCCAGAACACAAGATCACCGCGCGCCAGGCCGACTGAACGGTCGATCACTTTGCCGAGCGTTTCTTCCTGCATATCGCTATCGCGCAGGCAGGCGATGCCAGCCTGATCCAGCGCCAGCTGGACAAGCGCTGAACAGTCGAGACCCAGGGGTGACCGGCCGCCCCAGACATAGGGAACGCCGAGAAAGGTCTCAGCGACGGCCACCCAATCGTCCGTGTGGTGGTCAAGTGGCGTGATATGGGCGGCCGGCACCGCGCCGGCATTCGTTTCGGCAAACGGTGCGCTTGACCCGCCGACCTCAATGGAGGGTTTGGTGACACGCAGTCGCGCGCCCATCGGTAGCGGGCCGTCACCAAGCACCTTGATCGAACCGCTGGTCGCACGGGTGAGGGCGGCTGACACCTTGTGGGTCGCATTTGTCTCGTCCCACCGGCCAGCCGCATAGGCGCTGACCCAACCAACATAGCCATCGGTTTCGAGCTGGCCCCAAACCCAATGGTCCTGACGGTCGTAAACGGAGAAGCGCTCGCCATAGAGCGCCTGGCTGGTTCGCGCCTCACCCATGGTGTTGCTCATGATATCGGCCAGCGGCTCGATGATGATGCACTTTTCACCTTCGATGAACCGTTTCGCCGTTACCTGCCCCTCAAGATGCTTAGCAGCAACGTCCGGTCGATAGGCGTGAAGGCGAGGATCGAGCGCCGTGTCGCTCATGGGCGGACCCTAAGCCCGGCCGTCATCGGCATGCTTGACGATGGTCTCAGCCAACGCTTCCACATAAAGCGCACCATCGACTGTGCGCTGGATAATGACATTGCGCTTGTCGGCGGGGTCGCGCTTACGGGTGACAAGGCCCATCGCTCCCATGGTGTCGAGCGCGCGGGTGATGACAGGCTTGGTGACGCCGAGCTTCGCCGCAAGGCCGCGCACAGTATGTGGCGGGGTTTCCAGATAGATCGTCAAAAGGATGAGCATCTGGCGCTCGGTAAGGTCACCAATGCCGCCGCGCACACGCGTCAGTGCAACATCGTGCCAGAGCTTCAAGGCACGCGCCGGCGAGAAGCCAGATTTCACAGAGGCGTACCCACGCAAGGCCACGACAACACCCCTTTGTTTCGGAGCCGCAATTAATACGGCAAAACGGGGCTGCGAATCAATCCGTGCGTGGGTAGCGATTGCGCAAAAGGGTAAACAGGGCGCGGATGGCCTGCGCTTCGCCGCCTTCTGGCCGTCCGGGACGTGCACTGGGCGTCCACCCGTAAATGTCAAAATGCGCCCAGCTCTGGGCCTTCTCGACGAACCGCCGCAGGAACAGCGCGGCCGTGATGGAGCCAGCAAACGGCATCGAGCCGGTGTTGGAGATATCAGCCACCTTGCCAGCAATGGCGTTGTCGTAGCGCTCCCAGAGCGGCATGCGCCAAACCGGATCGTCCTGCGCTGCGCCAGCGCTTGTGATCTCCTCGGCCAACGCATCGTCATCGGTGAAAAAGGGTGGCAGGTCAGGTCCGAGCGCCACACGCGCCGCACCGGTGAGCGTTGCCATGTCGATCAGAAGGTCGGGCGCTTCTTCGTCCGCCAAGGCCAACGCATCGGCCAGGATCAGCCGACCCTCTGCATCGGTGTTGCCGATCTCAACCGTCAGACCCTTGCGGCTGGTGAGCACATCGCCGGGCCGGAACGCGCCGGACGATATGGCGTTTTCAACTGCTGGCACCAACACCCGCAAGCGTACAGGCAGTTTGGCCTGAATGATGATCAGGGCAAGGCCCAGAACCGCCGCTGCGCCACCCATGTCCTTCTTCATCAAGGCCATGGCATTCCCCGGCTTGATGTTGAGCCCTCCACTGTCAAAGGCCACACCCTTGCCCACCAGTGTGACGCTTGGCCCGTCATCGGAGCCGCTCCATGAAAAGTCGATCAAGCGCGGTGCCTCATGGGCGGCCCTGCCAACGGTGTGGATCAGCGGGAAGGAATTCTCGCTGTCCAGAAGCGCGTCGCCCTCGATCACGCTGAGCGGCGCATCAAATGCGTCCGCCAAGGCTCGCGCGCTCGCTTCGATGGCAGCCGGGCCCAGAAGATTGGCTGGCGTGTTGATGAGATCGCGTGAGAAGATGACACCCCTGGCTTGGCTAAGTGCCGCCTCGCGCTCGGCACTGTCCTTGACCAGCAGGCGTACTGGTCCACGCTTGTTCGCTTTGAAGCGATCGAACGCATAGCCGCCAAGCAGAAAGGCGGTGAGCGCCGTTTCAAGCCCAGCAAGCTCTGATTCCAAACGATAGACACCTTCAGGCAGCGTGCCGGCAAGTTTGCCCATTTCAAAGCCCGGCTGAGGCAGGCCTTCATCATCAGCCTTGGCGCCAACAAAAACCGCAAGGATCGCCCCATGGCCGTCCGGCAAGATAAGCGCCTGACCTGGCTGGCCTTCGAACCCATTGACCTTGGCCCAATTGGTGTAGGCAGCTTCATGCTCGCCTGCCGCTGAAAGTGCGGCCTGGGATCCGTTGACCACGTGCAGGGCAATTGGGATGTCATTCTCACTAATGTCGGCAGCCAGGGGAAGGCGCGCTTGCAGGGCGGAAAGGTCGGGCAAGGATACGGTCAAATCGGTCTCGTCATCGGTCGGTGAGAGGGCAGCAAGGAAAGCGGAGAGGCCGCCGTTTAAGGGTTCATTAGGGTTAACGGACTATTGCTGAATGCCAGTCAGAGCAAGCCTTTGGGCCAGCTCACCCATCCTTACGGCGTATCTTCGAAGGACCCAGTCAATGGCCCGCAGGCAGCTTCCGCACAGCGCTCAGGCCCTTTCCGGTAAACGCGCCGCGACACGACCTTTGCGTCGTCTGGCCAGCATGGCCCTTCTTGGTACCGCGCTGGTTTTGAGCGCCTGCGGTACCTCCTCTGTCTCTTCCACCCATGGTGCAGCCGTAGAAGGCCGTGCGGAGCTGATGTCCGACGAACAGCTTCGTCGAGCCGCCAGCCATTGGGAGCAACGGTACGATCGTGACCAGAGCGACCGGACAGCAGCGCTCAACTATGCCGCCGCTCTGCGGGCCCTTGGCCGCCACGAACAGTCTGTGGCTGTGCTGCGCACCGCTGTCCTGACTCATCAAAACGACCGCGAGGTCCAAGCCGCTTATGCCAAGGCGCTGACGGCTGCTGGTCATTTCGAGCAGGCTTTGCAGGTCATTTCCCAAGCCCATACAGCGGCGCGTCCTGATTGGCGCCTTCTGTCGGCCCAGGGCACGATTCTTGACCAACTAGGCCGCCATGCTGAGGCCCGTGCCGCCTACACCAGCGCGCTGCGCATCGTGCCTGATGAGCCGACTGTGCTGTCCAATCTGGGGATGTCCTATGTGCTCCAGGGCAATCTGCCAGAAGCGGAGCGCACTTTGCGCCAGGCGATTGCAACCGGTCGCCGGACGGATCCGCGCGTGCGCGGAAATCTTGCTCTGGTGGTCGGTCTTCAAGGCCGATTCGATGAGGCCATGCAGATCGCCCAGCAAGACCTGCCGCCACAACAGGCGCAGGCCAATATTGCTTATCTGCGGCAGATGCTTTCAGAAGCTGACCGCTGGGGCCAGATCGCGGCCAATGACGCAGGCTAGCTAGCAAGGCAAGCCGAAACAAGATCTCATCAGGTCTCACCCAACCTAGATCAGGACCGGCGCAGAGAGCTGCATTTTAGCCCCGCCATGGGGTGCTCTCGGTTCTGCACCAAAACTCCGTCAAAACCGGATTGCTAGTTGATGGCCATGACCTGCATTACGGCCGGGCCGATAATGACAATGAAAAGGCAGGGCAGGAAAAACACGATCATCGGGACAGTAAGCTTTGGCGGTAGGCTCGCAGCCTTCTTCTCCGCTTCGGCCATACGCATGTCACGGCTTTCCTGCGCCAGAACACGCAAGGCCTGACCAACGGGCGTACCGTAGCTGTCAGCCTGGATGAGCGAAGTCATCACAGCCTTCACCGACTCCAGACCGGTCCGACGTCCGAGGTTTTCATAGGCGCGACGGCGATCATTGAGATAGGCAAGCTCGGCAGTTACAAGCGCGAGTTCTTCGGCAAGCGGCACTGATTGGACCGCCACCTCGTCGGCAACCCGCTTGAACGCTTGTTCGATCGACATGCCTGATTCAACACAGCTCAGCAGCAGGACCAGCGCATCCGGCCAAACCCGCCGTATCGACATCGGGCGCTTCTGAATTTTGTTCTTCAGGAGGACATTCGGCAGATAAAAACCGATGCCACCGGCGCCGACCGCCATAAGAATGCGGACAATCGCCGGCTGTTCAAAATTACCGATTCCGAAGAGATAGACGATAGCAAACAGGAACAGCGCGACTGGAATTACAATTCGCGAAAACAGATAGCGAATAACCGCAGACTCTCCGCGCTCACCGGCCTGGGCCAGCCTGTCACGGGTTCCTTCAGCCAAAAGCCGCTGGCGCAGATCAAATTGATCGACGATGCTGCGCATGTAGGCTTTGGGCTCCGCGCGCAAATTGGGTCTCTGCCCGCGCTGCGTTTCTCGAGCCAGAGCTGCCCGTTCGCGGGCCCGGATTTCAGAGCGTTCAACCGCCATGCGCTTTTTGCGAGCGGCCAGATCGTTTCGAGCCAGAAGTGGGGCAGCAACAGTGATGACGGTGGCCATAACAGCCACCGCGCTGAACAGGCCAAACAGAAATTGGCTGCTGGTTAGTGTGTAAAGGAGATCGCCCATGTCGGTCCTCTCACACTAGAAGTTGAAATTGATCATCTTGCGCATCACCAGCACGCCGGTGAGCATCAAAACTGCGCACGCTGCCAAAAGAAGGTTGCCGAGGCGCTCGGTGAACAAGAGCATCACATAGTGCGGTGTTGACATGTAGATCATCCCCACGACAACGACGGGCAGCGACGCGATGATGGCTGCGGAGGATTTGGCCTCCATCGACATGGCCTGGATCTTCGCCTTCATGCGCTTCCGATCCCGAACAACTTTGGAAAGGTTGTGCAGGGGCTCAGACAGGTTGCCGCCCGATTGACCCTGAATGGACAACATGATGGCCAGAAAATTGACCTCTGGCAGCGGAACTCGCTCATACATTTTCGTGATGGCTTGCGCCAACTGCATGCCTAACTGCTGTTGCTCGACAACGGTCTTGAACTCCGAGCAAACGGGCTCTGCGGCCTCGCGGGAAATGATGCCCATGCAATCGTTGAGGGGCAGGCCGGCCTTCATCCCGCGCACGATTACGTCCAAGGCGTTTGGAAACTCTTCAAGAAACTTTTTCTGCCGCCGTGCGCCACGCATGTTCACATACCAATTGGGCAGGCCAAAGGCGCCTGCGGCACCACCGGCAATCGCTGCATAGATTGGCGCACCGACCGCCATCATTGCCGCCACAGTGAACAGGCCAACCATCGCACTGAACATCCAATAGGTGCGCATGCTCCATCCAAGGCCAGCGCGCACCAAACGCACGGTCAGCGGCGCTTTGGCTGATGCAGCGACCTTCTGTTTCTCGTCAATGACATCCTGCTGCTGCTTCAGTTTGGAGGCGATATTCTTGCGCCGGCTCGCTGCGTCCTCTTGGCGTGCCTGACGGGCGTGCGCCGCGCGGCGATCGGTCACCGAAACCTTGCTGATGCGGTCTTTTTTATCTTGACGGTCCATCAACGGCGACAGAAGCGCATACGCCAGACCGCTGATTGACAGCGCTGCCAAAATGCCAACGGCAAGCGTTACGGTCTGAGGATCGAACATCAGGCGCTCCTTGTTCCGCTAGGCCGTAAGCCGCTCGGCATCCACGGCGGCGGCATCCAGCGCCGCAGCAAGGCGGTTTTCTTCATTGTAGTAGCGCGCGCGATCCCAGAACGCCGGTCGACCAATGCCAGTGGATTTGTGCTGACCGATGATGCGTCCGTTCGCGTCTTCGCCGAGGATATCGTACACGAAGAGGTCCTGGGTGATGATAACCTCACCTTCCATCCCAAGCACTTCTGTGATGTGCGTGATGCGACGTGAACCATCGCGAAGGCGCGAGGCCTGAACGATGACGTCGACCGAGGACGTAATCATGTCCCGGATGGTTGAGGCCGGTAGCGAAAAGCCGCCCATCGTGATCATGGATTCAATACGGCTGAGCGCTTCACGCGGTGAGTTGGCGTGCAGCGTGCCCATCGAGCCGTCATGGCCGGTGTTCATCGCCTGCAAAAGATCGAAAGCTTCCGGGCCGCGAACCTCACCAACGATGATGCGTTCCGGGCGCATACGCAGACAGTTTTTGACCAGATCACGCATGGTGATCTGGCCTTCACCCTCAAGATTGGGCGGGCGAGTCTCAAGGCGTACAACGTGTGGCTGCTGAAGCTGAAGTTCGGCCGCATCCTCGCAGGTGATGATGCGCTCATCCTGTTCAATGAAGGCCGTCAGGCAGTTGAGGAGCGTTGTCTTACCCGAACCGGTACCGCCTGAGATGACGACGTTGCAGCGGCTCTTGCCGATTACCTCCAGCACCGTCGCGCCGTCAGGTGTGATGGACCCGAACTTTACCAGCTGAGGCAGGGTAAGCTTGTCTTTCTTAAACTTACGAATGGTGAGCGTCGGGCCATCAATGGCAAGCGGCGGCGCGATAACGTTGACACGCGACCCATCCAGAAGGCGGGCGTCACAGATCGGTGAGCTCTCATCGACGCGCCGGCCAACCTGGCTGACGATCCGCTGACAGATGTTCATCAGCTGCTGGTTGTCGCGGAACTTTACGCTTGTCATCTGGACCTTACCATCGACTTCGATGAAGGTCTGGTCAGCACCATTGACCATGATGTCGGCGATATCGTCGCGTGCCAGAAGCGGTTCCAGCGGACCGAAACCCATCACATCGTTGCAGATGTCCTCCAGGATCATCTCCTGGTCGGCAATCGACATTGCCAGATTCTTAAGCGCGATGATTTCCGTGACGACGTCGCGGATTTCTTCGCGCGCGGAATCATTGTCCATGCGGGTCAGCTGGGCCAGATCGATGGTATCGATCAGCGCCGAGAACACATCTGCTTTGATGTCGTAGTAGTCTGAGCGGCGCGCCTTGGGCGCGGCCTCGGCCGTTTGGCTGGGCACTACAGTCGGTTGCGCCGTCGCGGCCTGTGAAGCCGGTGGTGTCGCGGAATCAGCGCCGGTACCTGGGCTTGGACTCAGAGCAGGTTCAGCCGCTTTGGGCGGTTCGGCCGGTATCGGCGCGGGTTGTGTTGCAGCGGGGTCCGCCGCAGGCACAGGCGCTGGCACGGCGGTTTTGATTGCCGCCGGGGCCTGTTCCGGCATGGCCGGTTTGGGACTGGATTGGCCTGCTACGCCGCGACGCCCGAACATGGATTAGGAAGCCTTTTTCCGCTGAAGGAACTGCTGAACAAGGGGTGGCAGGTTGCTCTTTTTCTGCCGCTTGGTTGTCGCGCGACCTGATAAGGCGGCTGCGATAAGATCAAAACTGGCAACCGCGTCGTGCTTTGAGGCGATCTCGGCAATCATCTGGCCAGAGTTGGCAGCATTTCCGAACGCTTCGGCATCAAACGGGATAACCGTCAACGGCTCGATGGAGAGTGCATCGGCGAAGTCTTTGGCATCGATCTCAGGACGTTTAGGCACCCCGGCCATGTTGATGACGAGCCGCGGTGGACCATCATTGGGCCGCGCCTGTTTGACGGCATCGATGAGGTTCTTCGAGTTGCGCAGGCTTGCAAGGTCGGGCGCTGCCACGATGACAAGCTCATCGGCGTCGATAAGCGATTTGCGGACCCAGCCGGACCAATGATGTGGCAAATCCATCACCGTCGCCGGGACGGAGGCACGCATAAGGTCGATCACATCAACAAACTGATCATCGCTAAAATCGGTAACACGATCGAGGGTCGAAGGCGCCGCCAGAAGGCTCAAACGGTCCGAGCATTTGGCCATCAGCCGGTCAATAAAGTTCTCATCGACCCTGTCAGGCGCGTTGACGACATCACCAAGTCCGGTCGGTGGATCCTGATTGAAATCCAGGTTGGCGGTTCCGAACGGAAGGTCGAAATCGGCAATCACCGTGTTGGTTTCCATCGGGCCGGCGAGTGCCCAGGCAACATTGTGGGCAACGGTTGAGGAACCGCAGCCGCCACGGGCGCCGATAAAGGCAAACGTGCGCCCCAGCGCCTCTTCGCGTGACGCGCTGTAGAGCTCGGAAACCAGCCGGACGATGTCCATCGGTGCCAGAGGAGCGACGGCATAGTCGCGCACGCCACAACGCAGAAGCTCGCGGTAAAGCGGCACATCATTAACGTGGCCGATCACCACCACCTCCGTGCCCGGGTCGCAAACTTCAGCCAGTCTGGCAAGTTGATCGAGCAGTGCCGGGGCCGGCGCCTTATTCTCCAGGATCAAAAGATTGGGCGTCGGTGCCGCGGCGTAGAATTCCATGGCCGCGGCGATGCCGCCGGGATGGGCTTTGACATAGGCCTTTGCCATGCGGCGGTCGCGCGAGGCTTCCTGGATCGACTCCATGAGGCTGGCGCTTTCGCAAAAGGCTTGAATGGAAATGCGCGGCACCGGCGCAATGTCATGATGGGCATCGCTTGGTTGACCGGCACCATCAGGCAGCGGCGGCGGAGCGCTGCTCATTTCACCCATTCCCGATCCGGAGTTTTGATCGTCCATCTGCATCACTGGCCCACCTGTGCAATGGAAGCCTGACTTTCTTCAGAAGCTTGCGTGCTGGTTGGCTGGCCACTGCGATAGAGGGTCAACACCTCGGCACGTCGACCGGCATCGGGATAGCCAACGCCACGAGGACGGACTAGGTCGCGCGGATCGTCTAGCATCACGCCCAGATTAGCCTGTGCCGCGCAGCCGAAATTGTAATAGTCGGACTGCTCATTGGGCGGATTGAACGGGTCCGACCATGTTCCACATGGGTTGGTCACCGCTTGCAGACGGTCGAAAACAACCACGATTGGGGCGTGCGAGGTCGCATCTCCGACATGATAGTGGTCCACATGGACAGCCGAAGGATTAGCTCCGGCGGCAGCCACCACATCATGCACATCAGCCAGCGCACGACGGGCGGCGGCTGAGTTTGCCGCACCCTGAGGTACCTGCACCCGAAGGCCGCTTTCGCCGCGCGCCTGGTAGGTCTGTAAGAACCCCGCAAGGGCGGTACGGTCACTGCTCGTCAGCCCATGAGCATTGGCCCCGACGAGCAACGGCATGGTCTGCTCGCCCTGCTGTAGGGACAAGGCATGGCGCTGATCATAGTTCACAAAGCGCGGATCGTAGGTGCCCTCGCTTGAGCGTGTTGTGTGGCAGGCTGCGAGCGTAAGCATCGCCACGCTGGCCAGTCCTGCGCGCAAGACGGCACCACGACGTCTGCTCAAGGTCCGATTGGCAAAGTGTTGGGTCATCGTCACATTTCCTTGCGCGTCGGCACCCTTAGGGAACAATGAAGCCGGCATGTCCGTGATAGGGGCCCGATGGCCGCTGGCCATCCACGCCGTACTGTTCGATCAGCCGGTTGAAAAAGAGAGTTGAGAGATCACTCGCCGGCCGCAGGTTTTCATCAGGACGAACAAGGTCCTGACGTGCCACAGCCCGGGTGAGATAGGGCGTGATGAAGATCGCCAGTTCCGTTTGCGACCGCTGAAAATCCGAAGACCGGAACAATTGACCGAGGATCGGAAGGCTCATCAGTCCGGGGATGCCATCAATGTTCTGGGCAAGACGCTGGTCGATGAGGCCGGCCATCACAATAGATCCACCAGATGGCAGTTCCACCATGGTTGAAGCGCGCCGAACCGAAAGGCCGGGTATCGTTAGCGTACTGTCATTGGCGCCCTGAAGCGTGAAGGAGCCATCCGCCGTAATGTCGGAGACCTCTGTTTCGATGCGCAGCGAAATGCGATCTTCGGCCAAGACAACTGGGGTAAACCCAAGGCCGACACCGAATGGCTTGTATTCAACGATCACATTACCCTGGCTGTCGCGGGAAACCGGCACCGGGAACTCGCCACCAGCAAGGAACTGGGCCGCTTCGCCGGAGATGGCTGTCAAATTGGGTTCAGCCAAGGTGCGCACAACGCCCTCTTGTTCCAGGGCGCGAATGCGGGCCGAAAAGCCATTGCTGACAATGTCGAGCGCCGACGAAGACAGTGCCTGACCGGAAAGAGAGAACGGATTGGCCGTCAGCGCCGAAATCGCCGTGTCGCCGATGGTCGCGGTGACAGGCTGTGCCGTTGTGCCGGTGAAGTTGCCGATGTTGATGCCAAGCTGGCGCAGAGCATTACGTTGGACTTCCGCAATGGTTACGCGCAGATGCACTTGTTCACCACCGGCGATCTGGAGCGCGTTCACCACCCGGCTTGCCTCGCCGACGAAACGGGTTGCGACATCGACGGCTGTTTGTGCCTGGGCGGCGCTTTCCACAATGCCGCGCAGGATCACGCCATCATTGACCGGCTCGACAAAAATCTGAGCACCGGGCATCAGATCGGCGATGGTGGCCTGAATGCCGGTGACATCGCGTTGCACGGTCAGGTCCAGAACGGCGATCTGCCGGTCCGCGCCATCAAATAGGAAGATGTTGGTGTCGCCGGCTGCCACACCAATGATGAAGACGCGCCTTGCCGTTCGGACAACGGCGTCAGCCACCTGGGGATTGGAAACCAGAACATCGCGGACATCGGCGGGCAACTCGACAACCATGGACTTGTTGATGCCCAGGGAAAGCGTGCGCGCCTCGCCAACCCGCGAGATCTCAAGCGTATCGATGTCGGTTGCCTGGACCGGCAGCGTCGCCGGCATCAGTGCAGCAAAGGCGACCGCCAATGCAGCGGCGAGCTTGGCAAACCGCAACCGCTTCCCCTCAGTGGGGCGGGGCGATATGGCCTGGGACGAGCCGTCCAAGGGTGCGAAACGGGAAAGCATAGTCCTTAGCCTCCTTGGATACCGAAGCGGATCATCCGCACCGATCCATCCCGGTTGCCGTCTCCGCGCAGCAGCCGTTCAACATCTTCACTGACTTCTTCATTGCCCTCTTCAAGATCGGCAATGGAGCGTAGCGCCAGAGAAAGCTGGCCCATCTCATTGGCCAGCGCGATCAGCTCAGCCTCGCCGGGAGAAAGCTCCAGCGTTGCAATTTCGCCGGTCACGAATTTCTCGCCGTCGCGCTCTTCAAAGGTCTGGTCGATGGCCAGAACGCGCACGTTCTGCAGAATGGTCTCGGATGTGAACAGATCGCCCGTGTCAGCGCTGGTACCGCGCTCAAGACGCGTCAAGATGACGTCGATGCGGTCATTGGGAAGAATAAAGCCGGCGGCGCGTGCCTCGGTTTCAACTCGAATGGAAACGGCGCGCCGTCCAGACGGCAAGATAGCGGACATGAAGCCACGACCCGCTGTCGCAATGACCGGCGCCCGGATCGGCTCGCCAGCGTAAATGGGTGCGGTCACAATGCCCTGATCGTAATCGCGCAGAGCTTCAGGCGTGCCGCTCTCGGAAATGAAGGCATCGGCCAAATTGGCCGACGGCCATTCCTGCCATTCCATGGAACTTGGCGTCAGCCGCTCGCCGATCGTCAGATCGTGCCGGGCGACAAGGATGCGCGTGGTGTCAATGGATGGGCCCGTGGCAACCGGCTCGGGCGCCGGCGGCGGTGCGGACAGATTGCCGGCAACCATCCAGGCCAAGCCCCCTGCCAGCGCAGCAACGCCAAACACAACAACTCTTGAGGATTTCATGACGCGATCCCTTCAACACAAGGACGCGCCTGTGACCTCTATGCGGGCCAACACATGACCAACAGGCGCGCAGTACTCGACCTGCACTGTGGGCCGTAAAGGTATAGGTAAGGTTAATCGAGTGTGAGCGAGTTGAACGAAAGCCTGTCTCAACTGCTCGCGCTGTTACATGGCATGGTCAAAAGCCAATGGCGGCTTGGAACCAGGGCATTTTGGGAAGCACGGCCATCGTGGCCGCGGATAAGGCGATACCGTAGGGTACGCCGACCTCGCTCGACAGAAGACGCGCAGCCCAATGGGAATAGAACGAAGCGGTGATGGTCGGCGCCGAGCGCAAGAGCACCAATCCCAACGTCAGGGCTCCGCCAAACAAGGCAGCAAGTAGCGCAAACTCGAGGGCGAGGCTTGGTCCAAGCCAGAGAACTACAGCTGCGGTGAACTTGGCATCGCCACCGCCATAAACACCTGCTGAAAAGAGAGCAAAGGTCGCTAGAAGCGCGCCGAAGGCTGCAGCGACATGCCAACCGATCGTGGCAATCGGCATGCCCGCGACAAAAGCGGTAAGAAAGAACAGAGCAACCAGCGCCAAACATAACCGGTTGGGTATGGTCATGGTGAACATGTCCGTTGTGGCCGCCAACAAGACCAAGCCAGGGAACACACCTAAGATCAAAACGTCTAACACAACCCTGTCCCCAGTTCTCTGTCCGCTATCAAAAGAAAAGGCAGCGCGTCTGAGTTGGACGCGCTGCCTTCCAGTTTTCGTCACCAAAGATTGGTGAGAGACTGTTTACGCAGCCGGAGCAGCGGCGCTCAGGGCGTTAGAGATCGCTGTCCAAACGCGGCCAAGGGCCGGGCCAGCGGTGTTCAAAGCGGCGATGATCACGATCGAAAGGCCTGCAGCAATGAGGCCATATTCAATTGCGGTCGCACCAGATTCGTCTTTCGCAAAACGCGATAGAAGGTTTTTCATGTCCAGACTCCATACACACTGTGTTTTTAAGCGTTCCGATGCACGGCGCCCGGAACTGGGAGGACCGTACGCGCCACGTGTTAAGAGCCGGTTTTCGGATTGTGTCAGATTTCCTTAATACGCGTTTACGTTCCCGATTTGCCGTTACGGAGCGCGATATTTTAGAAAAAATTGATGTATTGAAAGCGCTGATTCTGCGCCTTTTTCAGCTGGAATCAGGGCGGTGACCGGCAGGTTTAACCAGCTGTTCACCAAAAGCTTGCATCGTTGTTGCTGACGAGTTTTTGGAGGTAGTCCGGTGCGTTTTGGCTCTTCTCGCGGTCCCTTGCGGGCCACCGTGGCAGGCATCTCTTTGGCCGGATTGGGAGCGGCGTTCCTGCTGCCGCACCTGGCTGTGCCAACGGTGAACAACACCGAGGTCGATCCCATCATCACCCAGTCAGTGGACAAGGGAACAGCTGGCGAGCCGACCATCACCGATCTCCCGCCTGATCTGGATGCGGTTGCCGATGACATGCCCCGTCAGGTCATCCCGGCGTCAAACAGTGTTGACGTTATGATGCAGGGCTCTGATCAGGACCCGGTTGTCCAACCGGTTATGTCTGATGAAATGGGCGCCGCTGCCATCGATGATCTGGATAACACTGAGCCTCTGGATCAAATGGCGGCCGCACAAACTTTGCCGGTTGAGCGAAGTGAAACGGCCGCTGACCGCTTTGGCACCGAAAACGATGTCGGACTGTCCGGCGTCACAGGTATTGGCGAAGGAATGGGCCTAGCTGCCGTTGTCCTGGCACTGGACCATGCGCGGGTAATGAGTCTGACCGGCGATGTCAGCACCATCATTATTGGCAATCCAGCGATCGCCGACGCCTCCATGCCGGATCCGCAGACATTGGTCCTCACCGGCAAAAGCTACGGTGAGACCAATATGGTGATGCTCAACGAGGCCGGCACCATCGTCGGTGAGCAAATCCTTCGTGTCACCGTACGGGGCCAAAGCCTTGTATCGGTCTATCGCGGCGTGGAACGCACCACGCTGTCCTGTTCTCCGACATGTGAAATCCGACCGACCCCCGGCGACACGCCAGACACTGTCGCGTCCGGATTGCAGGCCTTCCAGCAGCGCAACTCAGCGGCATTGGAAGCTGTGGGCCAGCAATAGGTCTGTGTTGAGCCATTCCGCCATGTAGCAGCTTTAGTCGGACGGCCTGTGCGGCGACGCGGCCAGCCTGTCGGATTTTAGCAATCCACTCCACCAACCATTTACCTTTCCGCTGAGGCAACGGTTTACACTTGTGTGCCTAAGCTTCTGGTCGAACAGCCTTTCTGCGTTGCGTGACGCAAGGGCCGTGAACTGACCATGGCGGAGTTGAACGGGCATGATACAGGCGCTCGGCGATCAGGTAAGAAAACTGGGGACCCTAGGTCGACGATTCTGGCATGAGCGGTCCGGGGCAACGGCGGTCGAGTTCGGACTGATCGGCATCCCATTCTTCTTCATGAAGATGGCGATCATAGAAACAGCCATTATTTTTTTGGCAGGCCAGTCATTGGAAAGCGGTGTCGGCGAAGCAAGCCGAATGATCCGAACCGGCCAGGTTCAGACTCAAGGATTAGGTGAAGCGGAGTTCCGCAACATTGTCTGCGGACAGATCAACTTCCTGTTGGAGTGCGGACCTCGGCTAGCAATCGACGTGCAGCGTGTCGATCGCTTCGATGAGGCCGAAATGGGTTTTCCGGTCGATACGTCGTCCGGAACCTTCAATGGCGCTTTTGGTTACGACCCAGGAGTGGGCGGCCAGACAGTTATCGTCCGCGCCTATTATCTTTGGCCAATCATCTTCAATTTCATGGGTTTGGACAACGCCGATGTCGGTGGTCGTCAGAGACTCTTGGTGGCGACAACCGCCTTCCGCAATGAACCCTTCTGAGGACCACCTGATGACGACTTCCTTGGATAACCAGATCAAGCTCGCGGCGGCGGCAAAGCCCGATGATCGTTGGGGCTTCGCCAAAGTGGGTCGCCGGATCGCAGGTTTCCGCTCGGCCCGTCGTGGCGTCGCAGCAACTGAGTTTGCGCTTATCGCGCCTTTCATGATGGCACTTTGGCTTGGATCGGCGGAGTTGACGGCTGGCCTGAGCGCGGACCGCAAAGTCTCGGCCGCCTCCAGCACACTGGCCGACTTGGTCACCCAACAGACAAACCTTACACCGGCCGAGATGGGCGACATCATGGATGCGACCATCGCGATCATGATGCCGTTTGATACAGCTGATCTTTCAATCGAAATTGCCGGTATTCGTATTGACGGTGACGGTGCGACGGAGGTTATTTGGTCTGACTCTCGTGGGACTGGCGCTCCGTCCATTGGAGGTGAGTATGCCATTCCTGAAGAGTTGGCGCGCCCCGACAGCTTTCTCGTCGCCGCGCATCTTCGCTACGCCTACATGCCACCGACGGTGCATACGATCACCGGAACGTTGGAATTGACCGATAGCTTCTTCCTACGGCCACGCCGTTCGGACGAGATCTCTTACAATCCTTAGGTTAGCTGTGAACTGACTCACATTTATCCAGGGTTGTATTGGACGGTTATCGCTACCTCCAATACCTTGGTTTTTTTCGCTATTTCCGTCTCGCAGGCGGCTTAGGAAATCGTTCATTAACTTCAAACCAGCAAACTGGATGACGGTTTGAGCGTAGAGAGATGAACCGTGGCGGCGACTGAGCACAAAAGAGGCTTTCGGCTTGCCCGCCTCTTTCCGCGCCGGCTGACCATGGGGTTTGGCATGGCGGTGTGCGTTGCCGTACTGGTTACCGAAGCCCTTTTTCTCCTCCCGGCAGCCTACTTCTGGCACAAAGCCAATCAGCGCGACGCTGTCGAAGACGTGCGGTTGGCCTGGTATCATGCCTCCAACCCAGCAGCCTTTCTGACGGCAGAACAAAAAGCCCGCCTTGGTCAGCGCATGATCAATGATGGGCTGATCCTTGGCGGCGTTGTGTTCGATTCGGCCGGAGAGCCCTTGGTCGTCTTCGGCGAGCGCCCCTTTCTCGACCTCAACATTGCTCGCCTGTCCGGCATCAGTGCGCAACTTAGCCCCACCAGTCCAGCGCTCGATGTGCATCTTGCGCCTGAGCAGACCGGATTGTCTCACCATATCGTCGTGCGGCTTCCCACTGAACCGATTGAGGCGACAACGTTGCGCGAGGTCCGCAATTTCGGGCTCAGCGTTCTGTTTATTGCCGGGTTCACGGCTCTTCTGTTCATCCTCAGCTCCATATTTTTGGTCATCAGGCCGCTGCGGGCAATCAACACCTCGCTGCGGCGGGCGGTCGAAAACCCCAACACCGCTGATGGGTTCCACATCCAGATGGAGCGCCGCGATGAAATTGGCCAAATCTCCCGGTCGCTGAACATGCTGCTCACCTCCGTGTCGGTGGTCTATCAGGACGAGTTGGCATCGGTGAAGAAAGCCATTGAAGGTTTTGGCTTCGGCATTTTGCAATACGATTATGATGACCGATTGGTGGCTGCCAATCCCGCAGCGCTTGCCATGTTCCAGGCCGCTGACTTCAATGCACTGCGCAAGATGAACCGCAATTGCGCCCAGCCGCTGGGCACGCGCCGCGCCAATCCCAAACCATTGCCCGTCGTGGTGGGTGAGAGCCAGGAGCCCATGCTCATCACGGTTCACACCGAAAGCGACATGTTCACCGCCCTTGCCTATGGCACGATTGTGCGCCGCGAGGATGGCAGCATCAGCCACCAGTTCGTTTCCATCACCCCGATGGACCGGATCATGCGCGACACCCGGCGGGCCATCACCAACGCCAAGAAGTCCGAAGGGCGCGCTGACGCCATGGGCGTGCAAGTTCAGGAAATGCGACGGCTTTTGGAAGCTTGTCTATGCCTGCTAGCGCCGGCGCCTGAGATCAACCGGAAGGTTGAGTACACCATCCTGCCTGACCGCATTCTCAACACCTGGTACGGTGAAGCGCTGCGCGACAATCTGGTCAGCGGTCGGTTGGAACATGGCCTGCTTCCGCTGCTTGAAGGCGATCACGACAGCATTCGCAGTGTTTTGCGCCAGGCCATGCTGCTGGTTTACGCCAAGGCGTTGCGGCCCCGCCCTGTTCTGCGTGTTGATGGCAGCGAGGAGGTTGGAGATCGGGCGATTTTCACCGTCAAGGATGTCTCGCCTGACAGCGGTGAGCTGCGCTCCTACACGGTGGATGAAGTCTTGCCCCACGCGGCGCTTCAGGCTGCCCTTAGCCACGCCAATGGCGGGCTGATCTCCATTTCCGAACAGGGCGAGGCGGCCAAGGTCGTCTTCTTCCTCAAGGCATCGGCGCAGACATCCAGCGGTGCCGATGAGCTCGGCGACATGGGCCTTGTCACGGACAAAGCCGCCAGCTAGCGCAGTGGGGCAGCTGCTGCATCCTGCCAAAATCCGAGCGCATCGCGGTAGGGTTGATAGGTCTCAAGGTCGACCGCCAAAAACGCCCGTCCGCTCCCTTGATCAATCGCATCGAATGCTTCGCCGTCGCGTCCATGCAGACCGGTCAGCATCCGTTTGAGCGTGCCACGTTCCTCCTCGGAGACGCCGGTATGGACCAAATGGGTGTGGCCGGCCAACGGCCGTGACCGCCAGATGATGCGTAGGGCCGCGCGTTCCTCATCGGAAAGCTCGTGCACGGGCGGCACATCAAACAGCACGCCGCCTTCCACCTGCCGCGTCCACATCAAAACCGCATCGACCTCGCCAACCGCCATTTGGCGCGCAGCCTCCATGAAGGAGGACGCAAAGGAAATCTGCTCACCGCGCAGTGCGACGCCTGCCCGCCAGAGCTCCGAAAGACCAACATGATGGGCCACAACGCTGCCCTGCCCAACGACAACCAGTCGGCGCTCCTGTTCTGCCAGGTCGGCAATCGCTCCCACCAATCCATCCTGTGGAGCAACCAGCGCGCTGAACAGTCCGAACCCTCCATCGCCATTGGCCTGGCTTGCCAGCGGCTCAATGCAGGCACATCGCAGATCCATAGCGCTGACAAGTGACGCCGGACCCATCGCATACCCGATTGTGCCGCGCTCCATCGCACCCATCAGCCCGCGCGCTTCTTGAAAAGGTACCAGATCGACCGGACGTTGCAGCACGGCCTGCATATGGTCGGTGAAAGGCGTGAGCCTGGCTCGCGCGAGGGCAGGTGCTGCACCCGCGAGGAAACCGACGCGAAAAACCGAACCCGCTGATATGTCCGCGTCCTCTCCTTCGCCGTCTGGCACGGTCAGCGTTAGACCGGCCGGCGGTACGGATCGGTCCGGTGCCTCAGGCAGCGGCAGAGGGGAATTGGCAGGTGGTGGCAGAAATCCATCATCGCTCGGCGTCTGCACACCATTTTGTGCTAGAGAAGGCTCTGGTGCACTCACCAGGCTGACGATCAAGAGGGCCGCCAGAAGAACCGGCCGGCCCAGACGACCAAGTCGCACGACCATTTGGGCGCCTCTTGCGCGGTTGTCAGCTACCGTCACGAAACTGCCATGGCTTTTGGTTTACCCACCGGGGTTGCCGCCGGCTTACTTGTCATCGTAACGGTTTTAACCAATTGATTTTGCGAAGGAATAATAATGATGAATACTTCCGACATCGCCCTCGACGCTGTGATTTTCGACATTGGCAATGTGCTCCTGGATTGGGACGCCCGGCGTGTTTACCGCCCACTTGGTATGTCGGACGACGAGATTGCGGCCTTTTTTGAGCGGGTCAACTTTTCCGATTGGAATTTGGAACAGGATCGCGGCCGCACGTTCGCCGATGGTGTGGAGGCGCTGGCCACAGAATTCCCTCAAGCTCGCGATCTCATCGCCCGTTATGACACCCATTGGATCGAGTCCGTTTCAGGTCCCATCCAGGGTACTGTCGACGTTTTGAATGCTTTGATCGCGGCCGAAGTGCCAGTGCATGCGATCACCAATTTTTCTGCAGAAAAGTATCCTGGCGAGGCCGAGCGCTGGCCGTTTTTGAATCAATTCGGCGTCACCATCGTGTCGGGCGAGGAGATGGTCATCAAACCCAATCCGGCGATCTATCAGATCCTGTTGGAACGCGCCGGATTGGTTGCCGAGCGCACGGTCTTCATTGATGACAGCCCCAAGAACGTCGAAGGTGCCCGTGCCGTTGGCATGCACGCCATCCATTTCACCACGCCTGCCGATCTTCGTGAGGCGCTGCGGATGTTCGATCTGCCCAATGGGGCGACCGTCTAGAGCGTTTTCAGCAAAAGTGGACACCGGTTTTGCGTCTGAAAACGCGACAAAACAAAGAGATAGGGCTTTTGAGGTGAACTGGTGTTCGCCTCAGAGGCTCTAGCGCTCGCCTAGAAACCCAGTCAGCGTGTTGACGGCATTCACACCCAGCGCATCGACCGCATAGCCGCCTTCAAAGACGATGACGGTCGGTTGGGCGATCTGGCCGAGCGCCGCGCCCAGCTTCAGGAAGTCGGAGCTTGTGAGCCTGAACTGCGAGATCGGGTCACGCTCATAGGTGTCGAGGCCAAGCGAAATCACCACGGCATCTGGGCGGAAGTCCGCGAGCTGCTTCAGTGCCTCGCCCAGGGCCTGGCTGTAAGCTTCCCAGTCGGTGCCCGGCGGCATGGGGTAATTGATCGTCGTACCTTCGCCGCCACCCGACCCGGTTTCATCGGCGTGGCCCAGAAAATAGGGGTACTCGTCCATCGGGTCCGCGTGGAGATTGATAACGAGTACGTCGCCGCGCGCATCGAAGATCGCCTGCGTGCCGTTTCCATGGTGGTAGTCCACATCCAGCACGACAATCCGCTCCGCGCCCTTCGTTCGAAGCGTTTCGGCAGCAATGGCCGCGTTGTTGAGAAAGCAATAGCCGCCATAGGCGTCAGGCATCGCGTGGTGGCCGGGCGGACGGCAAAGCGCGAAGACGTGCCGTTCACCACCCGCAACCCTGCACGCCGCTGTTTGCGCGACCGAGGCACTCGCTGCGGCCGCCTTCCATGTGCCTGGGCCCATCGGCGTGCCGGCATCGAAGGAGTAGTGGCCCATCAGCCCGTCCAAGTGGCGGGTTGGAATGCGGCGAAGGCCGGGCGTTGGCCAGACAAAGGGAAGCGTGTCTGTCACTTCCGGGTCGCGCCCGGCATCGAGCCAGCGCTGCCAAAAGCTCTCCAGAAACGCCACATAGTCCGGCGCATGCAATTGTTCGACGATGGATCGATCAAGCGGCGCGGGCGGTTCGATGGGTCCGAGCTTGGCCTCTGTGATGGCCGTCAGCACCATCTCGGCGCGTGAGGGGATCTCCACCGCCGGCACCAGCTTGCCATCGGCCATCTCGACCTGCGGATCGTGGTGGGCATGATCTGACGAATAGACGGTCAGCAGCCCCATCAGATCGTCTGGTTGTAGTCGCCGACTTCTGGGTTCTCGCGCAGGATGGCGTCCATGGCGGCGAACATAGCGCGCATGCGCTCTTCGGAGACGGGGCTTTCGACCACGACGACCAGTTCCGGCTTGTTGGAGGAAGCGCGGATGAGCCCCCAGGTGCCGTCGGCGGAGACGACGCGAACACCGTTCACGGTGATCAGTTCGCGAATGTCTTGCTCTGCCACGGTCTCGCCATTGGCCTCCATCGCCTTGAAGCGGGCAACCACCCGGTCGACGACGTCGTACTTCACCTCATCGGCGCATTTCGGGCTCATGGTGGGTGAGCCCCAGGTGCGCGGCAGGTCGCGGTAGAGCTCTGCCATGGAGCGGCCCGGATTGTTCTCCAGCATCCGGCAGACTGCGAGCGCGGTCACCAGCCCATCATCATAGCCACGCCCGATGGGCGCGTTGAAGAAGAAGTGGCCGGACTTCTCAAAGCCTGCCAAGGCGCCTGTGTCGGCCACCCGGCGCTTGATGTAGCTGTGACCGGTCTTCCAATAATCAGCCCGCGCGCCATTGGCCTGCAACACCGGATCGGTGAGGAAGAGACCGGTGGACTTCACGTCCGCCACAAAGGTCGCGTTGGGATGCTGGGTGGAAAGATCGCGCGCCAGCATCACGCCGATCTTGTCGGCGAAGATCTCATGGCCTTCATTGTCGACGACCCCGCAGCGGTCGCCGTCGCCATCGAACCCCAGTGCCACATCGGCGTCATGCTGCTTCACGGCCTCGGCCATGGCATGGAGCATCTCCATGTCTTCGGGGTTGGGGTTGTAGCGCGGGAAGGTGTGATCAAGCTCTACATCAAGCGGGATCACTTCACAGCCGATGCGTTTGAGGAAGTGCGGCGCGAACGCGCCCGCCGTACCATTGCCGCAGGCGCAGATGACCTTCAGCTTGCGCTCCAGCATCACGCCGCGTGAGAGATCATCAAGATAGGTCTCGGCAAAGCCTGACACAAACGCATAGCCACCGCCATCACGTGCCTGGCTCTCATTACCGAGAACAATGTCGCGCAGCCGGCCCATCTCATCCGGCCCGAACGTCACGGGCCGCTGCGTGCCCATCTTCACGCCGGTCCAGCCATTGTCATTGTGCGAGGCCGTCACCATCGCAACACACGGCACATTGAGGGCGAACTGTGCAAAATAGGCCATCGGCGAAAGCGCAAGGCCGATATCATGCACCTTCACGCCGGCGGCCATCAGCCCATTGATCAGCGCCATCTTGATGGACGCTGAATAGCCCCGGAAGTCATGACCAACCACGATCTCCGGCTTCACGCCTTGCTCGTGGATCAGCGTGCCGAGCCCAGCGCCCAACGCCTGCACACCCATCAGATTGAGGTCCGGCGGAACATCCGAACCCGGATGCCCGAACCACCAGCGTGCATCATACTCGCGAAAACCTGTTGGTTTAACGAGCGGCGTTGTCTCGAAGGTATCGGTGTTAGGCTCTAGGCTCGGAGCAGTCGCTGGAAAGATCATGGAACATCGCTCGGATTGAGACGGGGGAGAAGAGGCGCGCTCTCCCTTACCCTGCGAGAGCAAGGGTTGAAAGCCGCGCGCATGAGGCGCCCGGACTATCCTTAGTTTTCCAGAACCAGATGTCCGTTGTGGAAGCGGAACCCATCAAGGCGACCCAGAAACGACATGCCGAGCAGATTGGTTGAAAGCTGGTCGTCACGGCTCACCAGTGCATCGACGTTGCGCACGCGGATGGAGCCGATCTCCACCGACCGCAGCACGATGGGCGCCGCTAGTTTGGTTCCGTTCGCTGTCTGTACCGGAACGGTGAAATCGCGATCACGCAAGCGGTAGCCAGCGCGGCGTGCATCGCTTTCCCGCAGTGCGACAACGGTGGCTCCAGTGTCGATCAGCACCGGCATGTCGGCGCCGTCTATGTCGGCATAGGTTTCAACATGGCCGGCCCGATTGAGGCGAAACCGCTCATCACCGCCTGTTACTGGCGGGCGTTCGGCTTGTGCGGCCACCTGCCGCTCAGGCTGGGACGTTGATTCAAGGCTCCCAGTGCCGGGCATGGAGGAAGAGAAGAGGCCAAGGGCCGAGCCAAAGCCCAACGCAAAACCAACAACAAGCAAGGCAACAGCACGCATGGCCAACTCCTCATCTGAGTGGCCAGTTCATACCATGGTGGGCGAACTCCAAGGATCACCCATTGCAAGCAGCGTTAACGGCTTAATATAGTTCAGGCGAAAACTTAGTCTTCGCTGCGCTTCTTAGAAGCTAATATACCAATGATATCATAAAGTAATTTTTCAATATGATCGAAATCACTAGAAGACGCAGCATCAATGCTGTGTGTACTGACCTCGACTCCGCCAATCGAAGTTCGAAAGTCGATGTCTTCTAGCATAGAGATCACAGCGGATTGAAAATCATCATTGTTTTCAAATATGATCGGGTCTTTAACAAAATCAGAAAGCGGATTTTTGCACTCATATCCTTCAGATTCAATGTGCTCGATAGAATTTTGGATTTGTAGTTTTGCGCGCTCAACTTGGTCGAGGTCTCTATGATCTATGAAGATCGCGCGCTCTTGCGCGATGTCGAAAGGTATTGGCTGACCTGATTGTACAATGGTTATTACTGGCTTCCTCGCTGAATGACGTACGGCCAACTCATAAAAAACGTTTGGGTTCCTATCCGTCAGATCAGCAATAAATAATTCGTCGCTAAACAAGCGCTTCAATACTTGATTAGTGATGTTTCCGGGCTCATTCAGTTCGTCAGCCCGAACGACTCTGTAGCCGGCGTCACTAAGGACAGGCCGCACGATGTGCTTTAGGACAATGTCTGAGCGTTGCCTTGCCTCGCTACGATCTGGGCCGATGGGCGCAATGTAGAACGCCGATTTGGTCGCCTTTCCAACCATCTAACGGCTTAAACCACCGGCGAGCGTTGGCATGTCGAGCGGGCGAAAGCCGTAATGCTTCAGCCAGCGCACGTCGGCCTCGAAGAAGGCGCGCAGATCCGGCATGCCGTACTTCAGCATCGCCAAACGGTCGATGCCGATGCCCCAGGCAAAGCCTTGATAGACGTCCGGATCGAGCCCGCAATTGCGCAGCACATTGGGGTGCACCATGCCGCAGCCCAATATCTCCATCCAGTCATCGCCCTCGCCAAGGCGTACCTCATTGCCCGACCGGTCGCAGCCAATGTCCACTTCCATGGAAGGCTCAGTGAACGGGAAGTAGGATGGGCGGAAGCGCATCGTCACCGACGGCACCTCAAAGAAGCTCTTGCAGAACTCTTCCAGGATCCATTTCAGGTGGCCGATATGGCTTTCCTTATCGATCACCAGCCCTTCGACCTGATGGAACATGGGCGTGTGCGTCTGATCGCTGTCCTGGCGATAGGTGCGCCCAGGAATGATCACCCGGATCGGCGGTTCTTGGGCCCGCATGGTGCGGATCTGCACGGGCGACGTATGGGTGCGCAGCAGAAGTCGCTCACCATCTTCCTTCGGGTTGAAGAAGAACGTGTCGTGCATCTCGCGCGCTGGATGCCCTTCGGGGAAGTTAAGCGCGGTGAAATTCAGCTCATCGGTCTCAATGTCCGGGCCTTCGGCAATCGCAAAACCCATATCGCCGAAAATGGCAGTGATCTCATCGATCACCTGGGAAACAGGGTGGATACGGCCTTCGGCCGTCGGGCCGGGCAGCACCGGCAGCGTGACATCCACTCGTTCGTCAGCAAGTCTGGCATCCAGCGCGGCGTCTTCCAACGCGCTTTTGCGGGCGGTGATGGCATCTGTCAGCCGGGTCTTAAGGCCGTTGAGGGCCGGGCCCATCACCTGACGCTCATCCGGCGACATCTTGCCCAGCGTCTTCATCTGTTCTGACACGCTGCCCTTTTTGCCGAGGGCGCCAACGCGCACCGATTCCAGTGCGGCCTCGTCACCGGCACTTTCAATCGCGCCCATCACCTCGGTTTCAAGGCTCTCGATCTGAGAAAGGTCAGCCAAAGCGGGGTCAGAATGATCGGTCATCGTCGGGTCGTTTCATCTGTCGGGGGAGCCCGGTTTGTACCCCGGCGCGCAAAAACTGCAAGCTTGGGGTTGGGCAGCGCACCATTGCAAAGAAAAACCCCACCAACGGGCGCTGGCGGGGTTTGTTCTGTTTCGGGTCGGATCAGGGCTTAGGCCAGCGCGCCTTTGGCCTGAGCGACCAGCGCGGTAAAGGCCGCCGGCTCGTGGACCGCGAGGTCTGCGAGCACTTTGCGGTCAACCTCAACACCAGCCACGGTCAGACCGTTGATGAAACGGCCGTAGGTCAGGCCCTGCTCACGGCAGGCGGCGTTGATGCGCTGGATCCACAGCGAGCGGAACGCGCGCTTTTTGTTGCGACGGTCGCGGTAGGCATACTGGTTAGCCTTTTCGACCGCCTGCATGGCGACGCGGATGGTGTTCTTGCGGCGGCCGTAATAGCCCTTTGCCTGCTTGAGAACCTTCTTGTGACGGGCGTGGTTCGTAACGCCGCGGGAAACGCGAGACATAGCGTGATCTCCAAACTTTAAGGAAAGCGGCGTTTAGCCGTTCGGCAGGAAGTGCTTGCGGATTACCCGTGCATCGGGTTCCGCCATCACCATGGTGCCACGGGCCTGGCGGATGAACTTGTTCGACCGCTTGATCATGCCGTGCTGCTTACCGGCCTGGGCAACTTTAACCTTGCCGGAGGCCGTGAGTTTGAAGCGCTTTTTCGCGCCCGAATTGGTCTTCATTTTGGGCATTTGCTCATCTCAAGTTGGCCCGAGCGAAAGAGGTGCGCGGGCGAGGGGTACGCTGCCTGATGTAAAATCTGGCGTGAGCGGTTCAGCAAACACGGCAGCCCAACACTGGCCGGCTCGCTGATGAAGGCGGTGCTATAACGGGAAACCCAAGCCGGAGCAAGAGGAAGACGCACCCCATGCCGATGCCATCGACGTATCAGCGCGCGACCGAAGAATGGCGTGCCTTTCTGGACGAAGTGAAAGAGGAAATGGACCTTGTTTCCGACATCCTGGCCTACCCCGCCATCGATGGTGTTTTCCAGGTGTTCCGCCAGCGTTTGACGGCCCAGCAGGGGCTTGATTTTGCGAGCGTTCTTCCAGCGGTGCTGCGGGCTGTTTTCATCAAGGACTGGGATGTGAGCGTTGATCCGGTGGCCTTCGCCGACCGCGAGACCATGACCCAGGAGGCCCAGGAACTGCGCCGTCACCACAATCTGACACCTGACAACGCCGTCGAGGCGACGGGCCGGGCGATCCGGCGCTGCACAGACCCTGCGGAGTTCGAGCGTGTGCTGGCAACGCTACCCAAAGAGGCGCAGGAATTCTGGCAGGCCGGCGGGGATAGTTTACGCTAGCGTCACGTCACGCCGCTGGTAACCGCTTTTGATGGGCATCTTGCCTTCTCCCAATGACACCCTTTCTTAAAGCGAAGGACCATGTCTAAGCGGCGTTCCGTCGGTAAAACGGGCAAACCGGAATCGGGAAAGGTCATACTCATCGCTCTGGTCTGTCAGCCGCCTGGCGAGTGCGCGTCCAAAGGCTGGCGCGATGCCAAAGCCATGGCCGCTCATGCCGGTCGACACGAAGAGCCCCGGCAGGCGCGGCACCCAATCGACGATCGGCACGACATCGGGCATCGCATCAATCAGTCCGGCCCAAACATCCAGGATCTCTGGCCGGCCGATACCCGGAAAACGGGTCGCGAAGCGATCCGCCATGGTATCTGCCGCCTTGGGAAGCGGTTTGGGTTCAAGCACACGCTGGCGCTCGAAAGGCGATTCTTCGTCGCCCTGCCAGCGCCGTTTGGTTGCCCAGCCATCGGGAAACCCGCGCGGAGCGGCCAGCGACAAACGAAGGTCGCCGATCTGTTGCCGCAGTTCAGGCAGCCAGGGTTTGAATGACGATAAAGCGTCCGGGCCGAGATGGAAGCCGTGCTGATCGGTTAGGGCGAGGGTGAAACCACCATCCTCACGCCGCCGCCAGGCAAGGCCATCATCGGCGCAACTGGCTTGCGCAAAATCAGGCAGTTGGGCCGTTCGTGCGACCGTTCCCAAAACGCCAAGCTGCGGAATACTGACGCCATGGGCGCCCAGAAAAAGCCGTGACCAGGCACCGGCTGCGACGACGACTTGTTCACAGGCTACCTTTCCATGCTCGGTAATCACGCCAGCGATGCGGCCTGCTGCGATATCAAGCTTGCGCACGGCGCAATCCTCACGGATCACGACGCCAGCCTCTCGGGCAAAGCGAGCCACCGCTGGAATGGCCTGCCAAGGCTCGCCGCGGCAATCGCTTGGTGTTCGAACGCCGCCGACCCAGCGCTGCGAGGCGGCGCCGGAAAAACTTTCCGCGACATCGCTGGCGCTTAAGAGTTCTGAGTGCAGCCCATAGCCTTTGGCGGTTGCGACCCAAGTTTCGTAACGTGCCATCTTGGCGTCATCGTCTGCCAGATAGGCAACGCCGCTTTCCCTCACACCGCACTGGCCGCCTAGCTGCTCATCGATTTCCTGCCAAAGGCGGACAGCCTCTATGGCGAGTGGCAGTTCGCCCTCATCACGGCCTTGCTGGCGTATCCAGCCCCAATTGCGCGAGGATTGCTCACCGGCAATGCGCCCCTTTTCGCAGATCACGACGCGCTTGCCGGCTTGGGCGAGAAAAAGCGCCGCGAAAACGCCAATGGCCCCGCCGCCCACGATCACCACATCAGCCGCATCGGGCAGGGGATCGCGGAACTGAACAGGCGTGGCCTTGGTTGGACGGCGCGGTGTTTCCATGCCCTTGTCGCTTTGTGTTGGCAGGTCTCTGCCTTCCGACCTAGCCGGTGGTCGAAGGTCTGTCCAAGCGAAAATAGGCGCTGTCGACCCACTGATCGCCAAGCTTCAGCGTCTTTTCCGCAAAGCCTGTTTGGGCAAAACCAAGACCGAGCAGCAGGCGCCGTGAGCGGGTGTTGCGTGGGTCGATCTCCGCAACCACATGGTCCCAACCGTGGGTGTCAAAGGCCCGGGCGAGAAGCGCAGAAAGTGCCTCTTTGGCGAGCCCCTTACCCCAGTGATCGCGGTGGAGAATGTAGCCGATTTCAGGCTTGCGCCAGAACCCGGCCTTGCCGATCACCTTACCGTCGAGCACAAGCACAAAATCGTCGCTGGTGACGCCGTCGGACTTGGCCATCTGGCGCACAAAACGTTCCGTCACCTCAAGCGAGGCGTGCGGTAGCGTATCCCAATAGGCCATCGCCTCCGGGTCGCTGAAGATCGCAAACAGCCCGGTTGCGTCACCGGGCCGGGCGCGCCGCAGCGTCAGACGGTCGGTTTTGATCATGGCAGGTGAGCTGTCTCTACTGGCTTGATCGAAAAACGATATCTGCCCAACAAAAAACCCCGCCGAAGCGGGGTTTTGAATGCCTACTCTTCGCCGTCGTCCGGCCCGTCATTTTCAGGCTCATGGTCGCCTTTGACATCGATCTTGCCGACCATCGCCGGCACCGGCGCCAACACCATCATCATCTGACGGCCTTCCATCTTCGGATGGGCCTCGACCTTGGCATACTCCTCGGTCTCGTCCTTCACCTTCATCAAAACGTCCATGCCCAGATTCTGGTGCGCCATCTCGCGGCCACGGAAGCGCAGCGTGAACTTCACCTTGTCACCGGTGTTAAAGAAGCGGCGAGCGTTGCGCATCTTCACATCATAGTCGTGCACATCGATGTTCGGACGCATCTTGATCTCTTTGACCTCGACCGTCTTCTGCTTCTTTTTCGCCTCAGCAGCCTTTTTCTGCTGCTGATATTTAAACCGCCCATAGTCCATGATCTTGCAGACCGGGGGTTGAGCGTTGGGCGAGATTTCCACCAAATCAAGACCTGCATCCTGCGCGATACGCAGAGCATCGCGGGTATCGGTCTCGCCGCGATTATCGCCATTCTCGTCGATCAGCTGAACGGCGGGGACGCGGATTTTGTCGTTGATACGGGGGCCTTCTTTAACGGTGGCTTGGGAACGGTGAGGACGGCGAATGGTGCTGGTCTCCTAAGGACGTGAACGAATAAGGTGGTGAGTTGTGCCGCAAGCACGCGCGCCTTGCAAGCAGGCAAGCAGCGATGAACGCGGGTTTGAGGGAACTGAAACCGGTTTTTACGGTGTGACCGTCAACCGATAAGGTCTGAATAGACCAAAAGGGTCGCCTCGCACATGGCAGGCAGCGAGAAATGCGCATGAACATGCGTCTTCGCCGAGCTGATATGGCGATGGCGTGCGTCTTCTTCAAGGCAAAGGGCGGCGGCGATGCCATCGGCGAGCGCTTGGGGGTCACCGGCCGGCACATGCCAGCCCGTCCGATCTTCCGGGGCAACCACCGGTGGAACCAGCACCGTTTCGCCGACCGCGCCTAGCGCCGACACCACAACAGGAACGCCGGCTGCCTGGGCTTCGACAGCCGCCCGCCCAAAGGCTTCAGGCTCGGTGGAGGGCACGATGCACACATCCGCGGTTGCCAGGGCGCGTGGCGGATCGACATGCCCGACAAGGTGCACGCGGTGTGACACACCGCTCTTTTCTGCCAAGCGCAGCAGATCTTCGCGGTAGCCTGTTCGCCCCTGGTCGTCGCCAGCCAAAATCAGATGAACCTCTTCAGGCAGCTCGCGGAGCGCCCCAATGGCAACCCGCTGGCCTTTCCATTCGGTCAGCCGCGCAATCTGCACCACGATGGGCGCCCCGCTGGGCAGCGACCAGTCATAGGGCTCAGCCGAGCCGTCATAGCGAGAGAAGTCCGTGCCACGAGGAATGACGATCAGTCGGTCGCGGGCGAAGGGATACTGCGCGGCAATGCGGTCGGCAGTGAACTGCGAGTTGGCGATCACCCGGTCGCCGCGCGCCATGACGGAGTTGTACAGGCGTTTCAGACCGGACGGTGCCTTGTAGGCCCCGTGATAGGTGGTCACGAAAGGGATGCAGGACTGCCGTGCCGCGATCATGGCCGACCAAGCCGGTGCGCGTGATCGCGCATGAATGAGCTGGATACCCGCTCGTCGGCACAGCGCGCCAATCTTCCGTGCATTGGCTAGAATGGAGAACGGGCTCTTCGACGCCACCGGCATCACGATATGATGGGCAACCTCCGGCAATTCGGCGACCATCCGGCCACCCTGGCTGATCACCCAGGCCTCATGGCCAGCCTCAACGAGCGCATGGGCGATATCGACCGTTGTCTGTTCGGCACCGCCGATTTCTAGCTGGGGAACGATTTGCAGAACGCGCAAGGAAAAGGCCTTCTGAAGGTCGCCTCCAAATGGTGGCGAAGAGCACGGCGCTTGCTATACCCCAAGCAGCCAAAACGCAAAGTCTGCTTGAAGGAATTGCCCGCTTCCCATGACTGAAACTGTCTCATTCCTCGACCGCAACACTCATAAACTGGCCTTCGTGAAAACCGATGGCGATGGGCCCACCCTCGTTTGGCTGGGGGGCTTCCGCTCGGACATGACCGGCTCCAAGGCAATAAAGGTCGAGGAGTATGCCAAGGAACGTGGGCAGGCGAACCTGCGGTTCGACTATGCCGGCCACGGCGAGTCGACGGGCGCTTTCACCGATGGATCGATCGGCGCTTGGCGGGACGATGCCCGCGCGATGATCGAGGCCGAAGCCCCCGGCGATGTCATCCTGATCGGCTCGTCCATGGGCGGCTGGATCGGTCTGTTGTTGGCGATGGAAGAGGCGCAGAAAGCCAAGGCCGAGAACCGCCCAAGCCGCGTGAAGTCGCTCGTGCTCATCGCACCCGCGCCCGACTTCACCCAGGATTTGATGTGGGCGACCTTCAGCAAGGACGAGCGTGAGCGGATGGTGCGCGACGGTCGGTTGGAGGAAGAAAGCCAATACTCCGACGAGCCGACCATCATTACCCATCACCTGATCGAGGAAGGGCGCAACCACCTCATCCTTGGCGGGTCGATAGAGACCGGCTGCCCGGTGCGCATCCTCCAGGGTGTTGCCGATCCAGACGTGCCGCACACCCATGCGCTGCGGATCATGGATGCGCTGATCGGAGAGGATGTGGTGCTGACGCTCATCAAAGATGGCGATCACCGCCTGTCGCGTGATGAGGATTTGGCCGCGCTTGTCCGCACGCTCGATGCACTGCCCGATCAGGCGCGCGGCCCGTTGATCTAGGCCCAGTCTAGGCCCAATTTCACCGACCCATAAGCCGCTTGCCCCACTGGCAGCTTCTTCGCCCTTTTTACGGGATTCGTTTCCCTTTGGGGGGGCATTTTAGACCGGCGGAGATTGCAGCTTGGAGCCCAACTTGGACATTCGACTAAACAGGCTGAACGGCAGCTGTTCAGTGAAAAACCGTCCCCAGCCCAGATATTTTGGCAGAGGTATTTGAAGCACTGTAAGGCCGACTCCACCGCAGGCCCAAGAAGCCGCCGAACCGGTCCTTTTCGCACCAGTGTTTGCGATGCAATCTGCTAGGCCGCAACTGTTTTGGCCACCAAGTCACGAAACCAGACGGACATTGGAGATCGGTCAGCACTACGGCTCCAAATGAGCTTCACATCGATGCTGGGCAAATCGAACGGCAATTCAAACATGTGCACCGGCATGACGTGGCAGGCCTTTTTTGCCAGTCGTAACGGGATGACAGCGATCAAGTCGGTTTCAATAACCAAGGGAGGCAGGGACCCGAAGTTGGCAACGCTGGCGCTTATCGCGCGGGACCGACCCATCCCCGCCAAGGCCTCATCGACGATCGCTTTGCCCTCAGGCTGACGGGACATAGTTGCGTGCTTGCAGGCCAAGTAGGTCTCGAGATCGAGTTTGTTTCCCCTCACGATGGGATGTCCAACGCGTGCGAGGCACACGTAGGCTTCACGGAAAACGACCTCATAGTTGAAGCGCTTTGGTACCGCCGCAGCAGCGCAAACAGCGATGTCCGCTCGACCAAAATCGAGATCTTCTTCGAAGCTCTCACCCACCAACGAGCGTACGCCCACATGAATGTTGGGAGCCTCCTTTTCGACGATCTTAAGAAGATCGGGCAACACCGTTATTTCGATCAAGTCATGGGTTAAGATCCGAAATGTGCCGTTGGCGGTTTGCGGAGAAAACACCTCGCCCACATTGAAGGCGCTGTCTGCCGCAGCGACCGCCGCTTTCACATGGGCAGCGGCGTCTAAAGCCAAGCGCGTGGGGACCATCCCTTGTGGTGTGCGGATGAAAAGCTCGTCATCGAACAAAGCTCGCAACCGGGCGAGCGCGTTGCTCATCGACGGTTGCGCTAGCCCAATGCGGTTGGCTGCTCTGGTTACGCTGCGCTCTTCCATCATGGCTTGGAAGGCGACCAACAGGTTCAAATCGACGGCGCTTATATTCTTCATACCAATGATGATGATCCTAAAAATCAATTTGATCAATCAATGGTAACAGGCCCACCTTCATCCAGCTAGGACACAAAGGGGACCAATGATGCCAGCAAAAGGATTTCTCATTCCAGTATCTGCGGCCGCCCTGACGGCGCTCATGGCGGCCTCAACCCCGTATATGAACCTTGCCCAAGCGGACGATCTAGCGCCTCACGCGGAATGGGTTGAGTTCTCCTATGAGCCTTATCCGCTGGCTCGCATGTCCGATGATGTGGATCGGTATCCCGAAGCCGTTCCGGCTACCCTGCGCGTGAGCCACCACGGGGAGATCGAGCACCTTGGCGACGGTGTGTTTGGGACGCATTGGTTTGTTGATGGCGGCGGGCCGGTTTGGCACTTCGTGACCGCAGGCGACCCCACCGATGAAGTCGTGCTGATGGTGCACGGATACCCCGACACCTGGTGGGCGAATGCCGAGGTTATGGCTCTGCTATCCGACGATTACTATGTGATCGCCGTCGATGTCCTAGGCTACGGACAATCGGATAAAGGTCCCGAGATTGACGTCAGCTATGCTGGCGCGGCGGCAAGCCTGAGCACGCTTTTGGATAACATTGGCGTATCCGACTTCAACCTCATCAGCCATGATCGCGGCACCATTGTGAGTGAGAACTTCATTGCGATCGATGGCATGAGTGAGCGCATCCTCGCCTATGTACGAATGCAGCAGTCTTTTGATCAGCCACACGGACTGCCACGTCCGCCCCATGAGGCAATGGCGTCTGTTGAGTTTCAGAGCCAGGAAAACGTCGCAAGCACAGCATACTCCGGCAATTACGGCTCCGTACATTTTCCCGAGCGCTTTCTTCAGCGCCTTGATTGGGAGTTTGAGTTCGAAGGCACACCAGAAGCGGCCGCGCGGACATTTCAGGGAACCAGCTTCGACATCGAGCTGGAGTTCAGGATGGCCAATGTCATTGACAAGCTCACAATGCCTGTCCTGCTGATCCAGGGCGATCACGATCCGGGGCAAAAGGCCGAGGAATACATGACTTCCGCCGACCTGTTGCCGGATGCACGTGTCGCAATCGTTGGCGCCAACCATTTCCTCCATGCTGAGGATCCGCACATGGTGGCCGATCTAGCGCGGGAGTTGTTCGAGAACGGCAATGAGAACCGACCAGAGATGGTGTTTTCTCACCCCGTGACGTTCCAGTTCCCAGCGAAGAACTGACCCGCGAAACTGTCGCGTTTGCACACTGATTAAGCTCTCTGTCGAGAGAAGTTGCTCCAATGCAGCAGGCAGGGCGGACGCGTTACCAATGAAAGACCGATATATGAGCGCACGACTTTTGGCCGCGTTGGCAATGCTGGCAGTGCCAGCGGAGGGCTTGGCTTGGGAGAACGGCCAGGAGCTGACACAGGTCATCTTTTCAAGTGTCGATAGCATGGGCAATGGGACGCTGGATTTTGCCGAGGCAACCCAGCTTACCCAAAGCATAGCATTCTCTGCCGACACCAATGCAGATGAGCGCCTTAGTCTAAAAGAGTTTATGGCCTGGGACTTTGGCTTTGCTTACCTAGCAGAGAGCGAAGGTGGCGTCGAAGGGATGGCACTGGTCAAACGGGTGATGTTTGCCGTCATAGATCTAGATGCAAATAAGGACATTGATGCGCGTGAATTGCGCATAAGCACGCGTCGAGATTTCGACCGCGCCGATTTCGATGGCAACGGTGTCCTCAGCGAAGACGAATTTGAGCAAGGCTGGACGCCCATTGTAATGCTGCGAGCTGACCAAGGGTCCTAGAACGCATCCAATCCTATTCATGCGGCAAAACCTAGGGACAAGCCGATGAGCCAATCCACCATCTTAGCTTTTGCTGCAAGCAACAGCACGGCCTCCATAAATGCACAGCTTGTCCTGCATGCTGCAGAGACTTTGCGCGATCAGATGGGCGCTGACATCACGATTGAAACGCTCGATCTCGCCGATTTCGATATGCCTGTTTACAGCCCCGAAAGGCAGGCAGCAGGCATCCCGGCAAAGGCCCATGCATTCTATGATCGTTTGGGCGCCGCCGACGGCATCATGATCTCTTTTGCCGAGTACAATGGGAACTATACGGCCGCATTTAAGAATGTTTTTGACTGGTGCAGCCGGATCAAGATGCAGATTTATCAGGACAAGCCATTGTTTTTGATGGCCACCGCTCCAGGACGTGGCGGTGGTCAGAACGTGCTGCGCATCGCATCCGGAGCCGCGCCGTTTTTCGGCGGGAAGCTTGCGGGGACGTTCAATTTCGGTGCGTTCGCTGAGCACTTCGATACCGAAGGTGCGGGCGTTATCACGCCCGAGCTCAGGCGCGAATTGTGCGAAGGGCTGTCGAGCTTCTACGACGCAGTGAAAGCGGAAGCGTGATGACCTCACCGATATCAATGGGATCGATATCCAATGGCTGAGGCTGCACCCGCCCGAACCGTGCTAAAAATTTTTGTCAGCGCGATCACTATCTTCTACGGCTTCGTTCCTGCTCTGGCAGATCTCAACGAGACCCATTTATTAAACCCATTGTGGAGCGAGCATGCACGCTTCCACACTGCTTGGTTTCTTGCCTTTACAGCCGGAGTGTCCGGCACCGCGTTGTTTTTAATTTGGCGCAGGGATGAGGTCTTCATTCCCATCACTCTGGGATTGATGTTTTCAGCAGGCTTCTGGGCGGCAACGCTGTTTCGCAACGCCTATGGCGGCGCACTTGTTGATAGCAACGGCCACACACACACCATTGCTGGGATCGAATCCAACACGTTCCTGTTTTCGGTCGTGAGCATCTTGCTCGTCGCTACGCTTGTTGCGGCGATACGCATCTATCGCTCGCCATCCATCAATGGCTGAAAGAGCCCAAATCACTGCGTTGATGCTGGCATTTGCAATCCTCTGGATACCACTTGGTCAACACGTCTTTCTGCTCGAACATTGGATGAAGGTCGGCACCTTCATGGCGCCCTTCCTTGCGTTTGCCGCGCTTGCCTTCAAATCGCGCGATACCAATTGGACCGACGCGCGGATCCTCTCGTTAGGCTTGCTGGTCGCCTACATTGTCCATCAGTTTGAAGAGCACTGGATCGATATCTACGGCCAAACCTTCGCTTTCAAACCCTACCTCAACGGCTTTCTTTCGAACCTTATGGGGCAGCAAGCTGGTACCGAACTCATTTCGGATGCCTCTATCTTTGTGATCAACACGTCTCTTGTTTGGCTTGTTGGCGCGTTGGCGATCTGGAGGGGCTCACAGCACATCTTCGCGCCTTTGTGCATGGCCGCCATCGTTGTCACGAACGGGATTAGCCATCTCGGCGCGGCGGGCCTGGCAGGAGGCTACAATCCAGGCCTCTTAACGGCCGTGCTTGTGTTCTTGCCACTGGGCATCTTCGCCTACATCGCGCTCTCGAAGAGCGGTGCAGCTTGGGCGGGTCTCGTTCTCGCCAGCCTGTTGTGGGGTCTCCTGGCGCATATCATCATGATAGGCGGGATAGTTCTGATGAACCGCACGGACGTCGCAAACGAGGTCATGTTTTTTGCCGCCTTGATTGCCTGGTCGATCACGCCTGCTTTTGCGTTTTCGTCAGACAAAGTAGCGAGCTTCACTAGCTCGTCAGCAGGCTAAGCCGAGCCTCCCGCAAAGGTCTCACAGCCGGCTCTCGAAAGTTACAAAAACGTGCGGTCTTGGAACGGTTCGCGATGCAACGGATGTCGCCTCTGAGCCCAAACAAGCCATTCATTGCTCATCCACGAACTAGCAAGTGCGGCCCAAAGCAGACCTTCAATAGGCCAAGGCTAATGTCCGCTAAGGGGATTGAGCACCGCGAACCGAAGTTGACTTGAGGCCAGACCAGTACCGTCCTGATCCAACGCTCTGCTCGCTGTTCGAAAGGCGAGCGGCAGTCTATCAGCAAGCATTGAGGAAACGCCCTTCAACTACGATATCTTTCCACAAAAAAGGCATACCTAAGGAACGTGCCGCCAGCTGAACTCACGGTACGCAAGCCCTGTCGGTTTAACCGCTGGAAACTAGGAACTCCGCTTCCACTTCCGCGGTGGCGCCAAAGGGCATGTTCGCCGCTCCGACCGCGGTTCGGCAGTGTGAGCCAATCTCCGGGCCGAAGGCGTCCAAGAACAGTCTGGACGCGCCATTGACCGCTTCGGCGAGCATGATGATATGCGGCGTCACATTCAGATTGCCACGAACTTGTACTACGGCTCGAACACGTGACAGATCGCCAGCCAGCGCGACCTTGGCTTGCGCCAGCACGTTGAGCGCGCACAGCCGCGTCGCGTCCTGCGCGGTGGCAAGATCATGCGCCTCGCCGACTTTGCCCGTGTAGACCAACCCGCCATCTCGCTTGGGTGTTTGCGCTGAAACCAGAAGGCGCTCCCCAATGAGGCGGGTGGGTGTGAGCAAGGCCGCCATAGGAGCCGTGGCGGCAGGCAGGGCGATACCCAATTGCTCAAGGCGTTTATCAATAGCGTTCAAGATCGGTCTTCTTTTTGTTGAGCGATGCCCCGAAGCTGGGCGGAAGGTCTGAGCGGGGTTTAGACTACATCTTGATGCAGATGTTCTTGATTTCGGTGTAGAACTCCAGAGAGTAGACTCCGCCTTCACGGCCAACACCAGACTGTTTGGAGCCGCCGAAGGGCGTCCGCAGGTCGCGCAGGTTCCATGTGTTGACCCAGATGATGCCGGCCTCAAGTTGCGGGGAGACACGGTGGGCGCGCGCAAGATCTCGGGTCCACACTACAGCTGCCAACCCGTAAGGTGACGCGTTGGCGAGATGGATGGCCTCCTCCTCGCTGTCAAAGGGTGCGATGTGGCACACCGGACCGAAGACTTCCTCCGCGACCGGTGCGCTATCTTCCGAAAGGCCGGTCCAAATGGTCGGCTCTACCCAGAATCCACCGGAGAGCTCAGGTCCGACATCCGGTATGCCACCACCGGACACCACCGTCGCGCCAGCAGACGCCGCTTTGTCAAAGTAGCTGAGGACCTTCTGGCGATGTTCCTCAGAAATCAATGGCCCAATTGTGGTCTCCCGATCCTTGGGCACGCCTGGTTTGAGGGCCTGCGCGGCCCTGCCAAACCGTTCCACGAACGCATCGAAGATCGGGCGTTCAACATAGACGCGCTCGGTGCAAAGACACACTTGGCCGCAATTGGTGAAGGTCGACCTGATCGTGCCTTCGACAGCGGCCTCCAGATCACAGTCAGCAAAGACGAGGCTTGCGTTTTTTCCACCAAGCTCAAGTGAGACATCGCGCGCTCCGGTTGACGCCACGCGGCTGATGGCCTCGCCGGTCCTCGTTTCGCCAGTGAAGGTAATCGCGTCAACACCGCGATGCATCGTCAAAGCTTCGCCGGCTGAGCCCGGTCCAAAGCCATGCACCACGTTGAAGACCCCGGGCGGCACCCCGACCGCATTCATAACGTCGCCCAGAAGCGCGCATGTCGATGGGGTTTCTTCTGACGGCTTGGCGACCACCGTGTTGCCGCAGGCGAGCGCTGGGGCGATCTTCCACGTCATGAGGAGCAGCGGCAGATTCCACGGGCTGATAACGCCGATGACACCCTTGGGGGAGCGGGCCGAATAGTTCAGTGCGCCCGCGCCATCGGGCGTATCCATCGGCCAGGCATGTTCGGCAAGGTTTACGGTCATGTCGGCAAAGATTCGAAAGTTGGCAGCACCTCGGGGAATATCGACCGCGCTGGCGAGACTCTGCGGCTTGCCCGTGTCGGCAATCTCCGCCTCGAGAAAGATAGCTGAGCGCCGGTCGATCTCATCGGCGATGGCCTGGATCATGGCTGCGCGCGCTGCGCGGCTCAATTTAGCCCACGGGCCGGTCAACGCCGCTCGGGCAGCATTGACGGCTCGATCAACATCGCTCCCAGATGCTTCGGCAACCGTGGCATGGACCTGTCCAGTGCAAGGGTTGACCGCATCAAACCACCGGCCTGTGCTGCCGTCCTGATAGTTGCCGTCGATGAAGTTCAGAACCTGTTTCATGGTGTTGCTTTGGTCTCCAAGCTCACGACGGCGGCGCCTGCACCGAAGATCGCGCTGTACCCAATAATCTCCGCAGGTCCGCGCGCTACGGCCGCCAGTGCAGCCAGAACACTGCCGCCAGTTTCGATGTGCGCCTGCCTGGAGAGTTCCGACAGTCCACTGCCGAGCGCAATCAGATCGCCATGCTCAAGCCAGCCCAGGATCTGCCGATTGGCGAGATCATCTGCTTCGCTCGCAAGCAAACCCGGCGCGCCTTCCACCTGTGTTTCATGGGCTGATCCGGAAAGCCCGCTCAAGCCCACCAGCGCCACTTTGCGGCCGCTCTCGCGGGCCACATGACCGATCATGCGTCCCAGTTCTGCTGCATCTTCATAGGCCTGCCCACTTGCATCCACCAACACAACGGGTCGCGTGCCCTTGGGATCAAGCTGACTGAGCGCAGCGGCAACACCGGCGCTGATGTCCTCCGCCGTTCGTGGTGCAACGAGCGGAACGCCCGCCCGTGATAGCAACCGTGTCATGCCGCGATCCAGCCGAACGTCCACCGCGATCTCACCAAAGTCGCGGTAGGCCGGATCACTGGTCAGCCCATTGACGCGCCAGACCCGTGAAGAACCGCTGCTCCGGGATGGTGGGTCAGGGTCCAGCAAGACAATGACATCGGGTGAAGCCTGGGTCAGACGCTCCGAGGCGAGGGTCATGCCCCGCCGCAGACCGCGCCAGTCCGGTGTGCCCGGGAGCAGATAGGGTGCCGGGCTCGACGGTATAAGCGTTGCACTGACGATAGAGCCCTGCCGGCTGGCGGGCGTTCGACCAAGCACCAGAGCGTGTCGGCCTTCCTTGGTTGCCTTCTCGCGCAGGTCACCAATCAACCCCGCCACGCCGCGCGGCAACAAGAGAATGAGAAGCACGGCAGCAATGCCGAGTGTGAGATCGCCACCGCCCCAAAGACCGACGAGAAACCGCTGCACAAAAATGAAGAGCACCGCGCCGATGATGGGCCCTACCAGCGTGCCCATGCCCCCGGCGACCACGACGAACACAGCGTAGGCCGACCACTGGATGCCAAAGGCACCGGCAGGGGAGAAGGACACATGATCGATGTAGAACAGCGCCGGCGCGAGCCCCGCCATGGGTGCAGAAACAAGGAAGACCACGGTTTTGACAAAGCGGATGTCGATGCCAATCGCTGTGGCAGCCTCGTCGTCATCGCGCACGGCTGTTAGCGCCTGTCCGTAGCGGCTGCGCAGCAACCACGCCACAATAGCCGTCGATACCACCGCCAGCATCAGCCCGGCATAGTAGCGTCCGGTCACGGTGGTCTCATTGGGGATGGTCATGCCACCGCCCGAGCCCAT
>ERZ1740060.67-NODE-67-length-97441-cov-25.037182_pt1 | contig 97441 bp, 88 predicted proteins | sample MGYA00581743_ERZ1740060 | MGnify/ENA primary metagenome ERZ1740060 (study PRJEB43018, sample SAMN04849235) | marine metagenome | isolation source: floating plastic debris | place: Pacific Ocean | collected 2008-08-27 | study: EMG produced TPA metagenomics assembly... | reverse complement strand
CATGCCACATCCGAGGGTAAGTACTATGACTCATTGCATAACTGGGCTGCACTCCTTGAATACTCGCACTTCTATCAGAACTGCCATAAAAAAAGAGGCAGCTTTGGCTGCCTCTGAAAAATCATGACTTATGCATCTACAAACCTGTCGAATTAAGCCTCAGCTTGAGGCAAATCTGCCGCCGTATCGGCTGACTGACCCAGGTTGATTTTCACAACTTTGTTGCGAACTTCTTCAACTTTGGGCAGGGTGAGCGTCAAGAAACCATTCTCAAAGTCAGCCTCAACAGCATCATTTTGAATGGCTTCGGGCAGATTCACTACGCGGCGGAAGTTGCCGTAGTGGATGTCGTCATGCAGCACGCGATCGCCTTCGCCAATTTCGGCCTGACGGCGCTCACCGCTGATAACGACAGTTTCACGAGTCGCTTCAATGTCAATCACATCAGGGTCAATGCCTGATAGCTGAACGGTCAAAACATAGCGATCGTCGTTCTCAACTAAACGCACAGCGGGCGTCCAGGCAGAGGGTGCAGTTTCAATGACATTGCTGACTTCATTGAACACACTGTCGAGCTGACGACGCAGAGTTTCAACTTCTTGAAAAGGATGCCAGTAACGAACAATCATTTGATATCTCCTAGAGGTCAGGTTGAGCGTTTTCTTAAGCTCTCTATGAGTCCTATGATGCAGCATCAAACAGAAACTCAACAGTGGCAAGAACCTCACCAAAATGGCGAATTTTTACACCGAACTGACCGTATCGAGTTTGCCGTAATCCGGCCTGAGAGTCTGAGTAGTGCGGTACTAACGGTTCCCCGGCATTGCTGAACCGAAGTATGAGTCCGGTGTTCGAGGCCGCGGGCAAGATGCCCGCTCTCCGCGGTCAATGGTGCATCAACTCGTGTCATTCTTCTGGTTGGCGATTCAATTCACACCCAAAATCAGCAACTCCTTAACGGTCCCCCTGCAAACCGCTCGAACCCTATAGAACCCATTTGAGATCTTTTGAATTTTGAGTGAATCTGTGAGGAGTGTCGCCAATTGCAATCATCATGGCCTATTCCAGTAGTCTGACCGATGCCGAATGGCAAATACTCGAACCCCTGTTGCCCGAAGTGCTGCCAGCGAAACAGAAAACGCGCCCTCTAGAGTGGAGCTATCGAGCGATTATCGATGGCATTCTTTATCGCCTCAAGAATGGCTGTAATTGGGCTGACTTGCCCAAAGACTTGCCGCCCTACTCAACCGTTTATTGGCCCTACAAGCAGTGGCGCGAGGCGGGCACGCTGGAGCAACTGATGACCACTCTGCATGAGCGGGTGCGGGGTCAGGTCGGAAAAAAGCCGCAGTGGACGACGTTAATCATGATTGACTCGCAAGCTGTGAAGAATACCTGCAACGCGAGTATTGAGACGAAAGGCTTCTGCTTCTACAAAGCGACCAACGGCATCAAACGACATCTGGCCGTTGACAGTTTAGGCTTTCCCTTCTTCACGCACTGCACTCCTGCCAACGTCTCCGATGATGCCGGCTTGATTGCGATGTTGACGCAGAACCTTAATTATTTCCGTGCCAAGCCTGCGCATCTGCCCAAAACCACCCTCTTGCTCGACCATGGCTATCATCCCGACACCTTACCGTCCGCACTGGAGCTGATGTATCCACAGATTATGAGCAAGATTCAGTTTGAACTTTCCCCCAAGCCGTCCAAAGCGGAGAAAGTGGCAGCGGGTCAAACGGGATTCGTTCCGGTCAAGGCTCGCTGGGTGGTCGAGCGTTCCAATGCTTGGATGGAACGCTGCAAGAGCTTGGTGAAGAACTTTGAGCGCACCCTCGAGCATGCGACCGCTCAACTCAATCTGTGTTTCATCAGACTGATGCTCAAGCGCCTAGCCGCCACTGCTTAGAGATCTCAAATAGGTTCTATAGACGTGGCCGCACAACGAAACCGCTTGTCTGATCTCTACCCCGGCCCAAATCTAGCAGGAATACAGACTCCCCTCACGCCCCCAACGCCTGACTCTCCCGCCTCTCTCAACAGGCAGTCGCCCTCGCCCAATCGCCGAACCTGTCTTGCGATAGCTGCCTGTTCAGAGGGAAGTGTTTATTATGGAGGGGATTAACAAATCGCAATACTCTAAGTGTGAGCGGCTCACCGGGCAAGCTGCGGGTATCCATTCAAGGTTTTCATGACCGATTCTTCTCTCAATCAGGGCGCGCTCAAACGCTTCGTTGAAAGGCGACTGCTGTTTGGTCAAGAGCTGTCGTTAGAGCTAACGGCCATTCTCAGCGTGTACTTCGTCCAGGGCATTTTGGGCTTGGCTCGCCTAGCGGTGAGCTTTTTCCTCAAGGATGATTTGGGCCTTACCCCGGCAGAAGTGGCGGCCCTCACTGGTATCGCCTCAGCGCCGTGGACGATCAAACCCCTGTTTGGCTTTATCTCCGACGGGTTTCCCCTGTTTGGCTATCGGCGACGGCCCTATCTGGTGCTCTCAGGCTTTTTGGGCACGGCCTCGTGGCTAGCCATGGCCACGGTCGTGAATACGGGCTGGGCGGCGATCGTCGCGATCACCCTCAGTTCACTCTCGGTGGCCGTCGGTGACGTCATTGTCGATTCTTTAGTGGTTGAGCGGGCCCGCCGCGAATCGCAGAGCGGTGCGGGCTCTCTCCAATCTTTAGCCTGGGGCGCAGCGGCCCTCGGCGGCCTGCTAACTGCCTACCTTGGCGGCTTGCTCTTGGAATATGCCGATACCCGCTTTGTCTTTGGGGTGACAGCGACCTTTCCCATCGTGGTGTCGGGGGTAGCCTGGCTGATTGCCGAAGATCCCGTTACTGAGACCTCAACCTGGCAAGTCATTGGCGGACAAATTAAGCAGCTCAAAGGAGCCGTCACGCAAAAAGTGATTTGGATGCCTGCCCTGTTTCTATTTCTCTGGCAGGCCACTCCCACCGCTGATGCAGCGTTCTTCTTTTTTACAACCAACGACTTAGGCTTTGAACCCGAATTTTTAGGCCGGGTGCGGCTGGTGACCAGCATCGCCTCGCTGATTGGGATTGGCGTCTTTCAGCGGTTTTTGAAAGCCGTCCCCTTTCGCACTATTTTTGCCTGGTCAACGGTGCTATCAACGGTGCTGGGCTTCTCGATGCTGCTGTTAGTCACGCACACCAATCGAGCGATCGGCATTGGCGATGAGTGGTTTAGTTTGGGCGATAGTTTGGTGCTGACCGTCATGGGGCAAATTGCCTTCATGCCAGTTTTGGTATTATCGGCGCGCCTCTGCCCGGTCGGCGTCGAAGCGACCCTGTTTGCGTTGCTGATGTCGATTTTGAACTTAGCGGGTCTGCTTTCCCATGAGTTGGGGGCAGTCTTAACCCATTGGCTCGGCGTCACTGAAACTAACTTCGAGAATTTATGGCTGCTCGTGACGTTAACAAATATGTCGACATTACTACCGTTACCACTGTTGTTTCTCCTGCCCAAGACGTCTTCTCAAGGGGAAGATGAGGTAATTTCCAGCAAAACCCTGGCGGCGAGTCAGGCCGCTACTCTAGCGACTGCCGTCGAGTCGGAGGAGCCAGTTGGCATCGCCATTGGGGCGGTTGAGCCCAACGCTTAGTCCCGTAGCGCGATCGCCCGCCAATCCTGCCTGCTATTCCCTGCCTTGCCTGCTAGACCCTGTCCGTTCACTCTTTAATCGCACAAAAACCATGCAAACCCTGCCCACCGCCTCCAGTCCTGACGCTACGGCCACCCCGTCCTACGGCATGGAAGATTGGCGCAGCGGCTATCGGTCTCAGCCCGAAGAGTTTGCCTACTGGATCGACGAGGTCGAAGGCGAAATTCCCGTTGCGCTCACGGGCACCCTGTTTCGCAACGGCCCGGGCCTGCTCGACGTGCAGGGCCAGCCAGTGAGCCATCCCTTTGATGGCGACGGCATGATTAGCAGCATTGCCTTTCACCAGGGGCGGGCCTACTACTGCAATCGGTTTGTGCAAACCGAGGGCTACGTCGCCGAAAAAGCGGCTGGTAAACCCCTATATCGGGGTGTCTTTGGCACCCAAAAACCGGGCGGCTTTTGGGCCAACCTCTTTGATCTACGGCTTAAGAATATCGCCAATACCCATGTGATCTACTGGGGCAAAAAGCTGCTGGCATTGTGGGAAGCGGCGGAACCCCACCGGTTAGATCCTGAGACGCTCGAAACGCTGGGGTTAGACTATCTGGACGGTTTACTAGAACCGGGTGATGCCTTTGCCGCCCATCCGCGAATTGCACCGGGGCAACCTGACCAGGGCCTGGAACCGCGTCTGGTCAATTTTTCCGTCAAGACAGGACTGTCAAGCACGATCACGATTCATGAGTTTGCCACTTCGGGCAGCTGCGTTAAGTCCTATCACCGCAGCATTCCGGGCTTTGCGTTCATGCATGATTTTGCGATCACGCCCAACTATGCGGTCTTCTTTCAAAATCCGGTAGGCTTCAATCCTTTTCCGTTCCTGCTGGGGCTCAAGGGCGCGGGGGAATGTGTGCAGTTCAACCCCAAGGCGACCACCAAAATCATTCTGATTCCGCGCCACAGTGACGAGCCGATTCAGTCCATCGAGGCTCCGGCAGGCTTTGTGTTTCATCATGCCAACGCCTTTGAGCAAGACGGCCAGGTCTTCGTCGACTCCATCGTGTATGACAGCTTTCCCACGCTGGATGAGGGCATGACCTTTGAAGCGGTCGATTTTGACAAAGTCCCAGCGGGTCAACTCTGGCGTTTTGAGCTGGATCTGACGGCTGAAACAGCCGAGGCCACCTGCCTGATCGCGCGCTCCTGTGAGTTTCCGGCGCTGCATCCGCAACAGGTGGGTCAGCCCTACCGCTATCTATACATTGGGGCGGCCCACGCCCCCACCGGCAATGCGCCGCTGCAGGCTTTGCTGAAGCATGATTTAGCCACCGGTGAGGAACAGCTGTGGAGCGAAGCCCCACGCGGCTTTATGGGCGAGCCGGTGTTTGTGCCCCGACCCGGCAGCAGCGCAGAAGATGACGGCTGGCTACTGTGTCTGACCTACAATGCCGCCCGCCAGTGCTCTGACCTGATTATTTTGGCCGCTCAAGATATTACGGCTGGCCCGATCGCCCGCCTGCAGCTCAAGCACCATGTGCCCTACGGTCTGCACGGTAGCTTTACGCCCAATTATTTTGGGCCAGAGTTTGCAGTCGCTGGCGAACCGGCTTGACCGCTTGATAGGAATGGGGAGAGGCGATATTCTGTCAGGAACCCCCAGTCACAATGCTGGGCTTCCTATCCAAGAGGGCCGCTCGGGTGTCTCTAAAGCTGATTATCGGCAACAAAAACTATTCGTCTTGGTCGCTGCGGGCCTGGCTTTTTATGCAAGAAAGCCACCTAGACTTTGAAGAAATTCGACTGGCGCTATTTACCGAACAATGGCAAGCCGAGATTAAGCGCTACACCCCTGCAGGCAAAGTGCCGGTGCTAATCGATGGCGACATTGCCGTTTGGGATACGCTGGCGATTATGGAGCACCTGCGGGAATATCATGGGGCCTCGGTCGGCTGGCCCAGCGATCGCGCCGTACGCGCCCACGCCCGTTCCATTGCCACCGAGATGCATTCGGGGTTTGTCGCCATTCGCGAAGAACTGCCCCAAAATCTCAAGGTTTGCCAGCAGCGATCACTGGACGACTTTTCTAGCGGGGCGCGAGCCGAAATTCAGCGGGTCGAGACCCTGTGGCAAGACTGTTTTCAGCGGCATCAGGGCACCTGGCTCTGCGGCGATTTTTCGATCGCCGATGTCATGTACGCCCCCGTCGCCCTACGCTTTGTCACCTATGGCATTGAACTCAAACCTGAAGCCCAACGCTTTGTCACAGCGGTGAAAGCCCTCACCAGCATTCAGCAATGGACTCAAGCCGCCATCAAAGAGGAAGAAACCTTGCCCTTCATTGATGCCCATGCGCGTCGTTAGCGTCGTGAGAAGCCACGCTGTGCCGCCGGGAGGAAACAGTCAGAGCGGCAGCTGGGCTTCATTCCGTTGTGGTTAGCGAGGATCAACCGCCGGAGCGCGGTCAATGAGTCGGATTTGATTTTGCTTGACGGCCACTGTCACTAGCGGCAGCGATCGCTGAGCAGGCCCCTGCAGTACGCGCCCTGCAGCGTCGTATTGCGAGTTGTGGCAAGGGCAGATAAAGCGGTTTTGCTCGGCATCCCAAGGCACGGTGCAACCCAGATGAGTACACACCGGTTGAATGCCGTAGGGCGCAATTGCCGGCCCGGCCTCAATCACCAAATAGGTCAGCTCCGGATCATCCGACAACCCGGTGACCGGCAATGGCTCTCCCGGCGTCAGAGTGGGCAGCAGGGCATCCACCGCGATGGGGTTACCCGCCAGATCCAGGGCCTGCTCTCCTTGTAGGTAGTCGGCACAGCGGGAATTATTGGGAAAGATCGAACAGAGATTTTCGAGTTCGGCATCTTCACTAGCGGCGACCGGGCGGAGTAACCCGAGGGCGATCGCTCCAGCGCCGCCACCAACTAAATACCGCAACAGCCGTCGCCGCTGCGCAAACAGGGATTGCTGGGACATTTCTCTCTCTCAAGCAGGTCATTGCAGCCAAGACGAGGCGCTCGACGCGCTGGCTCACGGTGGCGATGACCGCACAGCCGCCACTGTACAGTCTCATCCCGCTACCACAGCGCTGTTGAGCCCCTCTCAATTATGCAACGCTGACCGCTACGCGACCTTGGCTTGAATCACCTGGTGGCGATCGACGCCCTCTAACGCATAGCGGTTATAGCCATTCAGCTGAATCAGCTCCTCCAGATAATCGACCCGCGAGGCCGGCGCCGGGTGAGACGAGAGGTACTCGGCTTGATTTGATTGGGTATTCGCGTTCAAAGTCGCCATAAAATTGCGCAGGCCGTCGGCGGCATAGCCCGACGCGGCCAGGGCGCGGGTGCCTAAAATGTCAGACTGACGCTCGTATTGCCGACTATATTGCAGGCTCGCCAGGTTACTCAGAATGGCCCCATAGGGAATCTGCTCGCCTAGCTGAGACAGAATGTCGCTCTTGTTGACGCTCTGAATGCCGTGAGAGAGCACCGCATGGGCCACTTCATGCCCGAGTAAACCCGCTAGCTCAGCCTGCGAGTTAGCCGCCCGAATCGCGCCAGTGTGGACAAAAACCTTGCCCCCCGGCAGCGCAAAGGCGTTGATGCTGGCATCGCGAATCACGAAGAACTCATAATCCAAATCACGGCCCATCAGCTGAGCCACTTCTAAACCGAGCTGGGTAACGTAATCGACAATTTCCGGGTCTTCGACTAGCCGACCGCTCTGGCGATAGTCAGCTTTGAGCTGGTCAGCAATTTCGCCCCCCAGCGCTGACTCATCTTGAAAGAGCCGCGCGACCCGCTCATAGGTGTCAACCGCGTTGTCGGTCGAATCCCACGGCGCGTTGCCAAAAATGGTGCCAATGCCAATGCCGATCGCCGTATCGGCAATGTTTTGGTTGCGCTGATTATTGAGAAAGGTGTTGAGCTCATCTTCGGCTCGATTGCTAAATTCACCGGCTTGGGGATGATCGAGGTTCAAAATGGCGAACGATCGCGCCGCAATCGACGCCTCTAAATGCTGTCCGTCATTTGCCAACGCCTCGACCTGAGCCATCACAATGTCAGACGAATAGGGATGCACGGTCGCTGCTTGCTCCAGCACCGCCAGAGCTTCACCGCCGCGCTCCTCCTCTGCCAAAATCTCAGCGAGCTGCAGGGGGGCCACCACAAAGGCAGGTTCAGCTGCCACCAACTGCTCTAGAGCCACCACGGCGCCACTCGTTTGATTAGCGGCGATCGCCTGCTGAGCCGCATTCCAGTAGGCCAAACTAGCCGAATCGAGCGCTTCGGGTTCATAAAGCGGCTCAACCACCTGGGAAACTGCATCAGCCGAAAATGCTGGCTTTAGCTCGCGATAGAGCGTTTCTGCCGTGGCCACATCGCCCTGACGGTAAAACTGATCGGCTTCGACAAACGCCGCTAACCGATTGCCGATTGCCGATTGGGCCAGTTCCACCGGCTCTGCCGCCCGCACCGAGTTAGATCCGAGCGCCCCGAACCCACCACTCCAGACCAAACACATCAGCGTACCGAGCAGCACCAGCAGACCGTAGCGAAAACGCTTCATCATAAGGATTTCCTAAACACTAAAACAGCACACCCAACTCGTAACCATTCGCCGGTTTATGCACTCTCTTCAGGGACTACAGTGTGAACTCAGGAGAATTACGGAGAGCCTAAGGACAGCGCAGCAGATAGTCCCACTCGGTCGTGTCAATCGCGGAGTTGCCCGTGAGGATCACCTCTAAGCTGCCCGACTGACCCGAAAAGGGAATGGTGAGCGCCGCATTGCCAGACACAAAACCGGTATCGAAGATTTCTTGCCCGTCTTGCCAGATTTGCAAGCGATCCGGGGCGTTGTACATCTCATATTCCAGTTCGATTTCGCCCTGACGGGCGCTCATTTGCACGATGCGGCGATCGCCTTCCTGCCCGCCGCTGGCCTGCTCAGTATTGCAAAATGCAATGGGCGGAGAATTCACCGTGTCAATCCCTAACCCTTCTTGGCAGGCCGTGACGCTGAACCGATCAGGGGAGTTGGTGGCAAAGGCACAGAGCACTTCCATATCCACTGAGGTAAGGGCCGCTGCGCGATCGAAGGTGGTCACCTCACCGCTGCTATTGGCATAGGTATAGCGTTCGCCCTGCGTCACCACGGCGGGTTCCGCTAGCCCCGTGGCCTGCACATTAATGGCCCCCTTGAGCACATCGACCTGCACCCCCTCATTGGTATCGCGGGTCTGCACCAACACTTCGTCACTGCCCTGAGCCGTCACCACCGCATCGGCAGCGGGCACAATCACGACATCATTAGGCCGATAGATTTGCACGCTACAGCCACTGCCGGTCGCATTCGCCAATAGGGGCGGCATCAGGGCAGCAATGTCATCCCCAGTGCCCGTCACCGTCTGCGTTGCAGCATCGCAGATCACCGCCGCCTCGATCTCGGGTTCACTCGTCCACCAAGAGCCCAGGGCAGTGATGTCACAATCACCGCCAGCAGCCTGACACTGCTCTACTGCTTCGATACAGGGGTCGCCCGTAGTCGCCGTGGCAAAGCCCAGCCCGCCCGTCGCATTCCCCGCACTGCAGTAAGACACCTGCCGCACCGGGGATTGAGCCAGCTGCTTAGGGGCGATCGCCATGGGGGCAGCTGGCTTACCCCAGCCCGTCACGCCGGAGCGGCCTCGTTCCACCTGTAGGCCGTTTTCGCAACCGCGACTGGCATTACCCGCCAGGCCCCAGCCAATCAGGTAGTCGCCCCCTTGCACCTGACAGGGAAAGTAATAAATCGAAGCTTCAGGATGGGGATTCGTTTGCACGTAAAAGTTGAGGTCGGTGCCATCAGCGGCTAAAAACCGCAGTAGCGCCCGCGCATTGTTGGGCGGCACCGTAATCAGGGCGTCGCGCACCTGCTGCAAAATTGACCCGGTTTGAATCGATTCGGGTCGGCCACTGCGCCGAATACGCAGCTCACTGGAATTGCCCAAAATGTCGTCAACGCGGGTTTGTTCGGGCACGTCGGCAAATGCGGGCGCGCTGACCAATAGGGCAGCGGTGCCCCAAATGATCGCACGAACCTTAGAGGCCCAGACCGGGTCTCGACCCTCTCGAAGATGTTGATATGGAGGCATAGGGATGAGTTACAACTGAACCGGGGAGATGGATGCCACCCCAGCACCGCAAACTTACTGAATTAATGGGTGCTAAAGATCTCTACCCGACCGAGGGGTGTCTTTACTAAAGCTCGAAAAAATTTCTTTGGCAAGTTCCCGTTAATGAACCTTATTTCCGCTGCTGAGCTGGGATTCCGGCGCTCACTCCCAATCATGGGTCGAGTCTCTATTGTCGGGGCTTTGCTAGGGTTGGTGGGAAGCAACGGAGCCGCTCCGGCGGACGATGCTGCCTCATTTCTCGAACTCTGTGAGGGCCGCGATCGCCAGTCTCTGGCCACCCAGCAAACCCTGGATGCTCTGCTCACCAACCTCAAAACAGCGGATTGCGTGATCGCAAATGATACTTTGCTCGCTGCTGACTATCTGACGCTGAATGGGCTCAATCTTGAAGACCTGAGTGTTTTGGCCACGCTGCCCCATCTAACGGAACTGTATTTGGGCAGCAATCAAATTACTGACCTGGCTCCGCTCAGTCAGCTCATCCAGCTCAGAGTGCTCTCGCTGGAAAATAATGCGATCGCTGACCTCACACCGCTGGCGGCACTGAGCACTTTGGAAAGCTTGTATCTAAATCAAAATCGCCTGCAAGACCTGAGCCCGCTAGCCACCTTGACCAACCTGTTAGAGCTGGAGGCAAGCCGCAATCAGATTGTCGATCTGCAGCCGCTCGCAGCCCTGTCCGAACTGCAAATTCTCGACCTATCCGACAACGCCATCAGCGATCTCGCACCCCTCTCGTCTCTGGAAGATTTGATCGTTCTGCGTCTGGATAGCAATGCGGTGGAGCAGCTAGCGCCATTGCAAAAGCTGGATAATTTAGCCGACCTCGGCCTCGACTCCAATCAAGTCAGCGATCTGACACCGCTGCTCGACCTGGCTCAGCTCACAGAGCTAGATATTGACAACAATCCGATCACGGAGGGCGATCGCCGCCAGGTCGAAACTCCCATCAGTTTGCGCCGCTTGCGGCTGCAAAATACCTGCTTCGGCTGCGATTTGGCGGGGGTCGATTTTAGCGGCGCTGACCTGATTGGCGTCTATTTAGCAGAAGCCAACCTCGCCGCCGCCAACCTGCAGGATGCGGACTTGGTCGGTGCCAACTTAGAGAATGCCGATCTGAGGAATGCCGATCTGAGGAATGCCGACCTGACGGACACGATTTTGACCGGGGCGAACCTAGCCGGAGCCCAGCTGGCGGGGGCCAATCTGTGCCGAACGCGGCTGCCCGATGACACCTTAGGACGGTGCAACCCATGAAGAGAAACCGGTGGGCGATCGCGGCGCTGGCCTGTTGCGCTTGGCTATTGGCCGTGAGTCCGGCCCTGTGGGCAGACGTGCCCTCTCCGCCCGAGCCGTTTGTCACCTGGTGTGAGCGATCGGCTGATCTGCCCCCTGAAACGCGCCAAACCGTTGACGCCCTGCTCGCCGTCAGCGGCGGTGCCGACTGCCAGACCGCCCAAGATTTTCTCACCGCGACGACCGAATTGGACCTGACCGCGCGGCAGATGACCGATTTGAGTCCACTGGCAACGTTGCCGCAGCTAACGACTCTCTATGCCGGTCAAAACCAGATTGCCGATCTGACGCCCTTGGCTGACCTACCCCAGCTCACCACCCTCTATCTACTGGACAACCAGATTACTGACCTGCGCCCGATCGCTTCACTAAATCGTCTCACCACCCTTTCTATTGATCAGAATCAGGTGAGCGATCTCAGCCCGCTGGCAGAACTCCCCTCGCTCACCGTGCTTTTTGCCAATAGCAATCAGGTGCGATCGCTCGCCCCCTTAGCCAACCTGACAAACCTGACAGAACTGTACGTGGCCGACAATCAGATTAGCGATCTACAGCCCTTGGCGGGCCTGTCTCAACTGGCCTATGTGAACTTGGGCAACAATCAGCTCACAGCGGTGGATGGCTTAGCTGGTTTGACAACCCTGATTGATCTGGACCTGAGTGAAAATCGCCTAGTGCAGTTACAGGCATTGGCCAGTTTGGCCAATCTGAATCAGCTGGATCTGCGCCATAATCCCCTCGCGACCAAAGCCTGTCCGGTGTTCCCCGCCACGGTCTGTGTGTTTAGTGACGATGCCGCTGAACTGTATCAAACGGGGACAGCACAGCTCGATCAGGGCGAATTCACCGCCGCGCTGGCGACGTTTGAGGCCGCCTTGCCGATTTATCAAACTGGCGGCGATCGCCTGCGCGAAACCGATGTGCTAGATCGCCTCGGCAACGCCTACGACGGCCTCGGCCAATATGCCAATTCGCTCAATCGTTATCAGCAAGCCGCCACGATTCGGGCTCAGGTGGGCGATCGCCAAGGCGAGAGCGACACGCTCACCAATCTGGGCGTCACCTACAGTCGCCTCGGTCGTAATGGCCAAGCCGTCACCGCTCTGGAAGCCGCCTTGGCCATTACGACCGAATTAACCCCGCGCGATCGCAGTTGGCTGCGGCCCGCCCCGCGCGAGGGCGACATCCTCAGCGGCCTGGCACTCGCCTATGACCAGCTCGGCGAGGATGCCCCGGCTCTGCGCTATGCCAAGCAGAGTCTGGCCAGCTATCGGCGGGGGAATGACCGCACGGGTGAGGCGATCGCCTTGGTGCGGGTCGGCATGGCCTATCTCAACTTGGGCGATCGCGACAAAGCCCGCACCTATCTCGATAAAGCCCTAGAGCTGAGCGAAAGATTGGGCGATCGCGCCGGTCAGGCTCGCAGTTTGCAAGCCCTCGGCAATTTTTCCGCGCAGACGGGCGCGGTTGACGCGGCCTTAGCTCGCTACGAACAAGCCCTTGCCCTACACCGCGAGATCGACAACGCACCCGGTGCGGGGGCAACGCTGAACGCGATGGGCACGCTGCTCCTCGAAACCGATCAGCCTCAGGCCGCCGCTGACGCTTTAGCGGAAACCGTAGCGCTGTGGGAATCGTTGCGCCCCGGCCTCACCGATGAAAACAAAATTTCTATTGCGGAAACCCAGGCCGAGACCTATCAGCTCTGGCAGCGATCGCTAATCGAACTGGGCGACCGAGAAGCGAGTTTGGAAGCCTCAGAGCGGGGCCGGGGCCGCGCCTTTATCGAACTCCTAGCGCACCGCCTGACGCTACAGGGGCAAGCCTTACCCACCGAGCAGTTGGCCCCACCCGCCATGGCCCAAATTCGCCAGTTGGCCCAAACGCAAGCCGTCACCCTGGTGGAATATGCCGTAGTCGGCGCGGATCTCTACAGCTGGGTGGTGCAACCCGACGGCACCGTACACTTTGTCAGCCAATCGCTCAAAGGGCAGGCGATCGCCGCCTGGGTCGAAGACAACCGGCAAGCGCTGAACATTCCTCGACGCGGCCTCGGAGTGCAGCCCGTCATCGCCGGACAAACGCCGGAGATCGCTCCCGCTCAAGCCAACCTCAGTCGGCTGTATGAGCTGCTGATTGAACCGATCGCGCCCTTTTTACCCACCGACCCCGAGGCGACGGTCGTCATTGTGCCGCAGGGTGAACTGTTTTTGGTGCCCTTTGCGGCGCTGGTCGATCGCTCCGGCACCGCTCTGTTAGAACAGCACGCCTTGGTCTTTGCCCCCGCCCTAAGCCTGTTGACGATCGCTCCCACACGACCGGAAGCGCTGACCATCGGCAGCGGCTCAGCGGTGGTGGTCGGCAACCCCAGCATGCCCGCCGACCCGAACACCGGCCAACCGCTGCAGCCCCTGATCGGCGCCGAGACTGAAGCTTTGGCAGTGGCCGCGACACTCAACACACAGCCGCTGATTGGCGATGCCGCGACCAAGTCTGCCGTCATGGCCGCGATCGAACAGGCGGACATCATTCACCTAGCCACCCACGGCCTGCTGGACGATTTTGGCACAGGCATTCCCGGCGTGCTGGCGCTGGCACCGACACCCACCGATGCCGGGTATTTGACCGCCGCTGAAATTTTAGACCTGTCGTTGACCGCACAGCTGGCCGTTTTGAGTGCCTGCAACACCGGGCAGGGCAACATCACAGGCGATGGCGTCGTGGGTCTGTCGCGATCGCTGCTCACCGCCGGGGTGGATAACGTGATGGTGACGCTATGGTCGATTCCCGATGAGCCCACCGCCGTGATGATGACGGCGTTTTACGAAGCCCTCAAAACGGAACCCAACCGGGAGATCGCCCTGCGGCAAGCCATGCTCGCCACCCGTGAACAGTTTGAGCACCCTACCAACTGGGCCGCCTTCACCCTCTATGGGCTCAGTTAGTCGACCCGTACTTTTGGTGAGTACCCTGGTGGCGCATACTGCAAGCAGAGTGATGACTTAAGGCGTGAGCAGGCATCAGAGAAACGGTTTGTCGATCCTCATGGTACGGATTTTGGTACTGCTGACCGGAGCAATGCGGTTTTGCGCGAGGCCGACTTCACCAGTGCCACTTGGGCATCAGGACAGCTAATGCCTGATGCCCAAGTGGCGGTCGAGCAAGCAACTAAAATAACCTGAGTTCGGGATAAGGGTATGAGGCAGGCTTACCAGCCTGTTGAGGCGACAATCCCCTCTGGGGAGGGGTGCCAAAGGCGGGGTGGGTGTCGATCCTCGCGCTGAGAGTGGTTCAACCCACCCCATTAGCCCCTCCCCAGAGCTAATCCTGTAGGGGTTTCCTCAAAAAACGATATGCTCACTCTTTCAGTTTCCGCAAGGGTGATCGCGATCGCCGCTTCCCATTCGCTCAAGCACCTCAGAACACCGGTCGGGTAGGCTTCCTAGCCGGCCTCCATCACCCGTTTGCTCAAAAGCGATGAATGACTCAGGACGGCCAAGATGGCCATCGGACAAGAGCATACTTACCCCATCGATGCCAGGGCAGAATTCAAAACCCCTACAAGGTTAGCCCCAGAGGGGAAAGAAACGGGGTTTGGCTTAACCCGAACTGGCGTTAAAATAAGCAGCGATGGAGCATTTCTGCAGTCATGCTAAGCTCTCTTGCCCGCTCGCTTCATTGGCTTGTTATTTTGCGTTGCCACTAATCTCATTTACGTTTAGGGTGTGTCTTTCAGTTTGGCGACCATTGCCGTCCGGGCAGAAACTTCTACTTTCCGAAACATGCGCTTTAGGGCTTGTTTGACAGAATTTTGAGTAATCCATAACTCTGCACCAATTTCTGCATTAGTGAGCCCTTTTGCCACAAGATTAGCAATCTGAATTTCCCTGGGTGTCAGACGATCTCTAAGTGGATTAGCCTTCGAAGGCAGTTTTCGCAGTTCAGCAAGGCGGGCAGAGAAATGGGTACAAACTGCGCCTAAATTAGCAAGATCAGACTGATTAAATGCCGGGATATGACCAATCCGTGCACAGTTGATTGTGCCAACTAGATGACCGTGCCCCACTAGCGGCCCCGTCATAATATGCTCATGATTATGGATGGAACAACATCGTTGATACAACTCGCTCTGTTTCCAGGCTCCTTTAGGCAACACTAATTCTTCATGAGCTGGAGCATGGTGTGCCAAGACATATTTCAAAACTGGATCAACAGATTTGCCAAACTTTTGATACTGCTCAATAAATGTATCTGACACCCCTCTGGTGTCAATACTGGCTAAATCGTTATTGGCATCTAGAAGATAAATTCCCCAGCGCTGTACCCCGAAATACTCGCTGATATGATGCATCACCTTGCACCGCAGTGCCTGCTCAGTGGGTGCAGTCGCGATCGCTTGAAACAACGGGTAAAGAGAGCGAGGCATAGGAAAAGTGTACCCACTTGAGGTCTATTGGCGTTGACCGCCTTTCCCTACAATCGTTCCATAAACCAGACGTTTCAAACAACAAAGAGTAATGTCTCAACTCCAAATTGGCTTTCTCGTTTATCCTGACGTCGTTCAGCTTGATGTGATGGGAGCTTATCAAGTTCTGGCTTTTCCACCCAATACCCAAGTGCATTTGATCTGGAAAACGCTGACCCCTATCACCAGCAACGAGGGTCTCATCTTTTCGCCAACCGTAACTCTGGCGAATTGTCCACCGCTGGATGTGATTTGCGTTCCGGGTGGGGGAATGGGACAAATTGAGGTGATGAAAGACTCGGAAATTTTGAGCTTTCTGCAACAGCAGTCAAACTTTACTCAATACGTGACGAGCGTCTGCTCAGGTTCAATGATTTTAGCGGCAGCAGGTTTGTTACAAGGCTACAAGGCGACCTGCCATTGGGTCTTTCGAGATCAACTGGCAATGCTCGGAGTTGAAGTTGTGCCTCAGCGAGTAGTGATTGACCGCAATCGCGTCACGGGGGCTGGTGTCACGTCAGGAATCGATTTTGGATTAACCCTGCTGGGCTTGCTTTGCGGTGAAGAGGTGGCGAAGATGACGCAGCTGATGATGGAATATATGCCTGACCCGCCTTTTGATGCCGGTACGCCAGAAGCAGCAGGTCAAGAAATCGTGGATTCATTGATGCAGCTCGGCAAACCGCTTCTAGATGCTTTCGCGGATCAAACAAGAGTCACCGCCACTCAACTCAGCCTCAAAAGTTGATTTGAATACTGCTGACCTCATCAGCATCTGAAGACAGCGTCTCTACCAACAGCTCGGCAAGATAACGTATCTCAACGCAGGCACGGCCCACAGTTTTTAGCCGGTCTTTGGCAAAATCTGCCCGCGAGGAATACGGAACGCTAAACGCTGAAGTTAGGCAGACGAATGTCATACTTGGGTGATCGGATTATGGCACTAGCGTCGCGCTTAACCAACTGCTGCGTGTAGGGATGCTGCGGATCATCCAGCACCGGATCCGTGAGGCCCACTTCGACCATCTGACCGTTTTGCATCACCATCAGCCGGTTGACCAGCAATCGCCCCCCTGATAGACGTCCTCTCAACGGTCGGGTACGTGAGCGTTGTTATGCAGCTGGATTCACCAAGGGCATCAAGCAACCTGGAGTGTTCTGGGTTCGGGAATGACTTCACCTTCCGCTTGCCAAGCTTCTAGATACATTTCAATCACCTCTTCACCATTGCGAATGGCCTCTTCACGAGTTTTTCCGTGAGTACAAGGCATCACGACAAGCTCAGAAAATTCTGGAATTGTCACCAAAAAGAGTTGATCTTCATTTGACCATTGAACAATCATGCTGTGGCGATTCATGAATCTTCCTCTGCTCTTGATGTCGCTAATTCAGAAAGTAGATTTGCTAGGAATGCGGTAGCCGAGCTGATCAGAGCATACTGCGCTGCCTCTTAGCAAGTAAGTTTCTATACGTCTATAATACGCAGGGTACTGTTAGACAAGCCGTAAAGCACTGTTCTATGGGGCTTGGATGCATTACGCTATCGCGAATGTATCCCACAAGCAATTAGGGTTTTCTAATTATTTTAAGAACAAACAAACCATAAAAGATTCGCCACAGAAGGGCTATAACTTGAACCGAGATCTCGTTTTCGATTGTTTTTCTTCGCAGATCCAAGAGAATCTTATGAGACGATTTCGACTACAGCTCTTAGGTTTGCTCGTTACTACTGTTCTGCTCACAGTCATCAGTACGATTATTGTTACTGACATTGAACACAAGCGGAATGAAGTCAAGTTTTTGGGAATGGAGCCTAAGTTCCCTGGCCTTCAATCAAAACCACTACAAATATTCCTAAGCAAAAGAGGCTTTTCTTTAAATCAGGTCAAACGCCAAAATAAAGAAATAGCAGTCGCTTATTTGACTCATAGCTTGGAGCGCCAGATTGGAACAGAATGGCAAGAAAGATACAACGAACCAATGAAACGATTGATTGCGAGGAAATCAGTCATCAAAAGGCTACTCGAAAATCCTGAAAAGTTGAGAAATGTCGTAGAGATTTGTGCAACAAGCACACTTGAAGACATCTGGAAACTCGCCGCGACAAAATACATTCTATATTTCGTCTGTTACACCGGTGCTTATCAGGGTGGAGGAACTTTTTTCGTATTTTCCAATGAAAGTGGCATCCAATCAGAGCCTTTACAACTAAAGACACTTGACGTTCATACAGTACATCGGTCGGAAGAAGTCATACAAGAGATAGCAAGGTCTCAAGAAAATACCAAGATAGTTGGTGGCTATCCAAGCTTTGATGAAGATAAAAAGCAGCTCTATATTACTTTCAGATCTGGCGGCCAATGGAATTCTTACTCTTCAACAAGATACGCCTTCAATAAGGATTTATCAGTCTTGCAAGAGTACATATATGGATATCAAAATATTAATTCGAAGCCTCAAAAACGACCTTTCATGACAGAACGGTATATCCGTAATCAACATGGATGGTTTTTATCTAACCAGAAAAGATGTACTTGGGTGGTTAGGCCCGATGGGCAGGGTCTTGATAATTGCTAGTTCTCAGAAAATAATCTGGTAATCTACAAGTCCAATCAATGAATGAATGATAAAGAGCTGTGATCTGTCGCTGAAGATTTTGCTTCCATGTTCTCCTTGCTTTGCCAGAGCATATCTGCCAGCAGCATCGTGACTCACGGCCCTAGCGTCGCACTGACCAACTGTTGAGTGTAGGGATGCTGCGGAGGACATCCAGCACCTGATCGGTGAGGCCCGCTTCGACCACCTGACCGTTTTGCATCACCATCAGCCGGTTGACCAGCAATCGCCCCCCTGACAGACGTCCTCTCAACGGTCAGGTACGTGAGCGTTGTTATGCAGCTGGATTCACCTACGACATCAAGCGACCTGGAGTGTTCTGGGTTCGGGAATGACTTCACCTTCCGCTTGCCAAGCTTCTAGATACATTTCAATCACCTCTTCACCATTGCGAATGGCCTCTTCACGAGTTTTTCCGTGAGTACAAGGCATCACGACAAGCTCAGAAAATTCTGGAATTGTCACCAAAAAGAGTTGATCTTCATTTGACCATTGAACAATCATGCTGTAGCGATTCATGAATCTTCCTCCGCTCTTAATGTCGCTAGTTCAGAAAGTAGCTTTGCTAATTGCTTTTCTAAATAGGGTGGCACATCGTCTCCATCTTTCCCTGGAATTGTCAATGTTTTCCTGACTAAAGGATGCCTCCAACGCTCATGGCTACCCTTACCGCGCTTGGGCAAGAAAATAAATCCTTCGCGTGCGATCTGAGCCTTCAATTCTCGAATCTTTCTAGGCATGATCTCCGTTTTAGCAAGTCTTTCGGAGGTCTGGTCTATGCTTTTCCAGCGGAGTCATCGACACTGTCTTTACATAAAAATGCAGCTCGCTAGAGGCTGAGAACAGGCTGGCAATAGCTGTAATCTAGCAAGCCGCATTACGGTACCAGCGTAGCGCTCACTAGCTGCTGCGTGTAGGGATGCTGCGGGTCATCGAGCACCTGATCAGTGAGGCCCGCTTCGACCACCTGACCGTTTTGCATCACCATGAGTCGGTGGGCCAGCAACCGCACCACCCCGATATCGTGGGTTACCAGAATGACGCTCAGGTGCAGCGTGCGCACCAGCGATCGCATCAAATCCAGCAGTTTGGCCTGCACCGAGACATCTAACCCGCCCGTCGGCTCATCCATCAGCACTAGGCGCGGTCGCGTCACCAAAATACGGGCCAGCTGCAGCCGCTGCTGCATCCCCCCCGAAAACGTACTGGGGAAGTCATCCATCCGCTGGTCCGGAATTTCGACTTCATTCAGCCACTGCAGCGCCTCAGTGCGAATGTTGCCGTAATGACGCTCGCCCACATCCAGCAGGCGCTCACCAATATTGGCTCCCGCCGTGACGCCTAGCCGTAACCCATCACGGGGATTTTGCCGCACGAACCCCCATTCCGTTTTCATCAGCTTGCGACGCTGGGGTTCGGGTAGGGTGCAGAGGTCGAGTCGAGTCTCGCTGCGATCGCGATAGGCCATCGCGCCATCATCAATCGGCAGCTCACCAGCAATACAGTTCAGCAGGGTGCTTTTGCCCGAGCCCGACTCACCGATAATGCCCAGCACCTGACCGGGATAGAGCGCAAACGAAATGTGATCGCAGGCGGCGATCGGGCCGTAGGTTTTACTCAGATCTTGAACGGTTAACAGCGGCTCCATATCCCTTCCTGTCATCTGATCAAACTTGAGTCCTGGCGATGCGACCGGCATAACTAGTAGACTGCGGCGTGATTGCACCGACCGTTGCCGATGGCAAGGGAGCCATGGGGGCAAGGGGGCCGAGAATCTGGCATAGGAGTGTTATGTCTGCCGTAGAGGACTAGCTACTGTTCGCTTCTTGCCTCAGGTTTTGCGCATCCAAATAAAGCTGAGCCCACTCGCCGGTGACTTGCTTTGGCTTCAGGTTAGTTGATTGAGCGATTTCGTCAAAGGTTTGCCCCGATTTCAGACTCTGCAGAATCTTTCGCTGCAGCGGATTGCAGGCTGCTTGAAACTCTTCCCACTGTTCGGGAATCAGGCCCAAGTTATGCTCCTTTAAAGAGGTCTGCAGCCAGCCCAACACCAGATCAGGCTGCTCTTTGAGGGTAAACACCCGAATGGCGTGATAGCGAATCTTTTCGCGCAGGCGGTAGGCTTCCTTGGTGGATAAATCGAGCCGCTGAGAAATCATCTCTTGGGTAAACCCCTGCAGGTGCAGTTCGAGCCACTGCACGGCGGTGGCATCAAGGGTGTCGTGTAGGTAGGTGGCAAACCCTGTTTTGACTTGCTCTCGCATGGTCTGGGCCTCTTCGGCCTGGGTTTGCGATTCATATTTCGAGACGGCTTCGACATCCAACAAACTCATCGAAGAGTCGGGGTCATCGGTGCCAATCTCTTCGGAAATTAGGCGAATCATTTCCCCAGAGGGAATATTGGTCATGCCACCGCGCTGCGATCGCCGCAGATAGTTGACAAAGCGATAGACCAACAGCGGCTGGTTGCGAATGGGCCGCAGACAGTATTCTTCAATCGTGGCCAACATCAGCAGATTCCGCACCTGAGATCGCGGCGAGCATTCGCCAATCCAGCGCACCTGCTCTTTTAAATAGCGATCGCTCTGCAGCATTTCTTGAATCACTTCCTGCAGTACATCCGTCACGGTGCGGCGGCGATCGCGGCTGAGGGCAATCCAGGTGCGCACTTTGCTACGCACTAAAAATAGGCTGCTCAACCGTTTTATCAGGTTGCGATAGGCGCGGTCAGGGCCGACGTTCCAATAGCGCTGCCGCAAAATTTGATAGCGATATTCCAGCGCTTGAGCCAAGACCTTCTGCTTGGTGGCGTCAACAGCTTCATCAAACCGCTCAGGATTTGGCCCTAACAGCCACACCAAAATGCTTTGCCGGGAATTATCACTCTCTTCGGCAAGCTCAGCTGCCAACTTAGTTGACCATCTCTGAGTAATGTCATCTACCGCCGTCATGCTACCGGTACCTAGTCCAGCTCATAGCTGATTGTAGGGTGGATCGGAAAACCCTGCTGCTACTCACAAAAAAGACGCCAACAAATCAAGCAAAAATGCTCTAATTCATGGCCCATCTAGGCGCTGTCTGCGGCGGCCAGGGATATTTCAATACTATTGATATTGATCAATGCCGTGACTCAAAAGTTACGACCAAGACTTTATAAATCCTATCAAACTCCGTATCACCGGCGCTTGAATTACGTCACTCGAGATCGCCCCTCACTCGTTCTAAACAACTGCACTCAGTCGGGGCGATCGGGTGTTAGCACCCTCACCCCAACGCCGCTCTTAGTCGGTATGCTGGGCATGATTTTTACGGCGAAAAAGATGTTGACGGTTCGTGAAGCGAACAAAAATGATGACGGGGTAATTGCCGAGCATCTGCGCTTGATTGCCCTTGAACTCGGTTTCTCAAGTGACACGATTCGACATGATTGGCTCGAAACCACCGTTCACTTTATTGAGCGGGCTCGCCAAGAGCTGGGTTACAAGGGGTTCATTGCCGAAACCCAGGGCAGAATTATTGGCTCCGCTAGCGGTCAAATCTTAGAACTGTATCCCATGGTCAGCGAGGCCTATCAGAAGGGCTATATCTGGGGTGTCTATGTTGATGTAGCCTACCGGAGACAAGGGGTGGCGACCCAACTCATACAGCAGACAGCGCACTATCTAAAGGAGATTGGCTGCACAAAAATCGTTCTCCATGCCTCGGATACGGGCAAAAAGCTCTATGCCAGCCTGGGTTACGAAGAGAGCAACGAGATGATATTTAGTCTCAGTTGAGGTCACCTGTGTTGGCGCTGAGACCGCCCAGGAGCACCCCTTCTGGCTGAGCAGCCAGCACTGTCTCATAGGGCAAATCGAAGTGTTGCGAGGCATCATGCCACTCCTAATACCAATTCTCTGAAACTGGACTACCGATCTGCCTTGCGACTCCGCTCCAAGAACGTCGGCTGAGCGGAGTCGTCGGCCTTACGGGCAGGCCAGGCCAACCCGCAGTGTCTCCGACTGGGAGAAAGCCGACTTGTCTGGGTAGCTGTAATTTGTAGAACTAGTCAGTAGGTAGCCATAAATAAAAATTGCTATGGGGTGCGTTGTGGTGACAGCCCAACGCACCACCAGGGTTGGCTTTAGTGCGTCACGCGAGGCGATGACACCCCCGACGATAGTTAGGGCTTTCTACTTATAAGCTGATGGTGCAGATGCGGGGTAACGCTCTAACGTCGCACTGCACAGCCTGACTGAGTCGAGCATTCAGGCATTGGTGGCGATCGCATTCCACAAAAAAATGGAGCGGCCCATTGGCTGCTCCATCACTTATGACAGTTTTTAAGCTCGTGCTTTATAACCGGTAGTCAAACGCAAGTCTTGGTGGCAATCAATCAGCCGCACGCCGCGATCGCGGCGTTTCCTCAAAGGACTGAACGATCGCCCAAAACACCCGAATCGTCAGCACCGACAACGCCACGATGGCCAGTAGCGTGAGCGTTGCGTGGGGTGCCAATACCGTTATGAGCAAACCACTCACAATTAAGAGAAGCAACAGGGTCCTATCCATATCGCCCTCCAGGGCATCACCTGACCTACCCCTCTATCGTAGACATTCAATAGGTATCATTGGGAGTCTCTTAGAATTACTTGAAGATCACCTCACTATCCGCAATGTTTTGTTGCAAATCATCAATTTTGTCGTGATCTCCTGAGCCACTCAGCCGCTCTAGCCAGCCATCGTTTAGGGGGAAATCGATCATCGGGAAAATCAGGCTGCGATCGCAAATAGCCGCATTTCTTCGATGAAATCGTTGATCCTCTGAGAATTGTGACGCGCTCACGCCGAACTCGAATCACGATTGCCCCATCCTGCTGAGCTCAATCATGCTGCTCATCGCCATGCATTGTAACGACGGCTACAAAACTGTGATCCCGATACTTTGCCGAGTTTAAGGTGTCGAAAAACCGTTAAGAATAAATTTCAAAGCAGCGGAACCGCCCTGCACCCCGGCAAACAGAATGACCGCCACTAAGCTGCCACCCAATGCGCAGATCGACAAACCCACCAAACTGATAAAGCCGTCATCATCTAACAGACCCAGCCCCGTCATAAAAATGCCGATCGCCGGTATGGTATTTGTCCCCGGAATCGGCACCATCATGCACATGGCCATCAGCGCGATCGCGCAACCTAAAACGGCTCGACCGGCATAGCTGGTGCAGACAGTGGTGAGGCGAGGCCGTGAAAGCACTTCCACTCGCTTGAGCCAGGGCAGTCCCGTACTGACGATTTTTTGTATCTGTTTGAGGTTAAATCCCTTATTTTTCCAACTATCGGGAAGCCAGGGCCGCTGCCGTCCACCGATGAGCTGCACCGCCAGCAAAAACATCACAATGCCGAAGGGGATAGAGTAGCCCGGTGCCGGTACAGGTAGCGCTGACGGAAACGCCAGCAGCACAAACAGAAAGCCAAAGGTGCGCTCGCCCGCCAACGCAAGAACATCGGCTAGCGTCACCTGCTCATTGCGTGATTCATCAAAAAAGAACGTTTCGAGTTCAGCCGACAGACGGGCCATAGATCAACACTCACAACCACAGTGCTTTTATTATTGACGAGAGCTGGGGGAAGAAGAACACTCTGGCTCCAAGCTCTGATATTTCAGGGAGCAAAGGGTTTAGAAAGCGACGGGAGCGGAGGAGCAAGGGGAGCGAGAGAGAAAAGCGGCGGGGCAAGGTGTATTTTGTCATTGGCTAGTCACCCAGGAATCCCAATTACAAGTAATACCGATTCTCTGAAACAAGGCTACAGAGCTGGCGTCCCTGCCCCTCGGCTCGTCTGCGTTGCCAAGATTGCATCGGGAGTCCGATCACTGAGAACGGGTATAACCTGGGCTAGGTTGCAGTGCCGTCAAAAGTGGGTTCACAAGCTTGGTTGCAAGTAGCCCACAAAGTACACCACCAGATAGAGGCCGTTAAATAGCAGGATGAGGCCGCGGCTCCAGCGCGATCGCAGACGTCGCCACAGCACGATGCTTGCCAACGCCACTAAGCTCAGCTCAGCCAGCGCCCCATAGCGGCCAAAATGATCGCTATCCCAATAAGAGACGGGGCTGATAAAGCGATAGTCGGTCAGGGGCCAAAAATGACGGTGGGCGTCGTCATGGTGCAGGGGCAGATCTTCGAGATGGTGCAGCAGCATACTGGCGCAAACTGCCGTGAGTCGGGGGCGCTTTAAGACCATGAAAAGCACTAGGCCGAACAGCGCCAGGGGAATCGAGTTGCCGATCGCAAAAATATCTTGCCAGAAGGGTTCGTAGTACATCTCATCCCAAATCTGCGCTTCGGGAATGTTCGACCACCGCGCCCAAGCGTAGAAGACAAACAGCGCCGCATCGGGCAGCCAGCTGCCGATCAAAATAGGCCAGGTCAACTCTGGCCGCGGCGCTCGACCGAGAATCGCTAAATTGAGAAGACTATGACCGGGGGTATTCATTCAATCAGGCTATGACGACACAAAAGCGACCCATTTATTTAGACTGCCATGCTACCACCCCCGTTGATCCACAGGTGATGGCGGCGATGCTGCCCTTTTTTACCGAGCAGTTTGGCAATCCGGCCAGTTCGGCCCATGCGTATGGGTGGGAAGCCGAAGCCGCCGTGCAGCGATCGCGAGAAATTTTAGCCGCCGGGATCAACGCCACCCCCGAAGAAATTGTGTTTACCAGCGGCGCGACGGAGGCTAACAACCTCGCCATCAAGGGCGTCGCCGAAGCTTACTTTAGCCGTGGTCGCCACATCGTCACCGTACAGACTGAACATAGCGCCGTGCTCGACCCCTGCCGCTATTTAGAGACGCTGGGTTTTGAAGTGACGTACTTGCCTGTGCAGCCCGATGGCCTGATTGATTTGGCAGAACTGGAGCGATCGCTGCGAGCCGACACCGTCTTAGTTTCCGTCATGGCCGCCAATAACGAAATCGGCGTGCTGCAGCCGCTGGCGGAGATTGGTCGCCGCTGCCGCGATCGCGGCATTTTGTTTCACACCGATGCAGCCCAGGCGATCGGCAAGATTGAGTTAGATGTGCAGACCCAGGGCATCGACCTAATGTCAGTCACGGCTCACAAAGTTTACGGCCCCAAAGGCATTGGTGCGCTCTATGTGCGGCGGCGGCATCCGCGCGTCAACCTAGCCCCGCAGCTGCATGGCGGCGGTCACGAGCGCGGTCGCCGTTCGGGGACACTGTATACCCCGCAAATTGTCGGTTTCGGTGAAGCATTGCATCTAGCTTGGACCAACCAGGAGGGCGAACAGTCGCGTCTGAAAGAATTGCGCGATCGCCTCTGGCAGTCTTTACAAACTCTGCCGGGCGTTGAGCTGAACGGCCACGCGACCCAGCGACTGACGAACAATCTCAATGTCAGCATTGCTGAGGTCGATGGTCAGGCGCTGCTGCTGGCCTTGCGAACCGTGGTGGCCCTGTCATCGGGCTCTGCCTGCAGCTCTGCCAGCACCGCCCCCTCTCACGTGCTTAAAGCCTTGGGTCGAGAGGATGATTTGGCCTATGCTTCCCTGCGGTTTGGCCTGGGCCGCTTCACCACTGCAGCGGAAATGGATCAGGTTGCTCACCACTGCCGCGCAACGATTTTGGCGCTGCGGCAATCGGGACGCCCGGTGACTACCGTTCACTAAGGGGAATGGCAAGAGTCATGGCTGCAGAGATATCTGAAAGCCCTCATCACCGCAAGGAAGACTTTCGCTTTTACCGATCAGTCCTCAGCAATAAACTGCCAGGTCTCATCTAACTTGAAATGGCTCCACAGATTGAACCGCAAATCATCAGGACTCGATCGCACAAAACCAGAATTGCCATGGGGGTGAATACCAGTCCATAGACGCAGACCCTGAAAAGCAATCCCATTGGCGGCAAAGCCAGGAGCCTCAATACGTTGAACCCGGAACCAGCCAATGCGTCGGGGTGTTGTGAGGGTTTCTCCTGCCATTACCTGTTCGGCGACTTGTTCAAAGGCCGGACGCGAGAACGCGTAGGCGACTCTCAGCGGCCAATTGAACACGATGACCGAAACCACCAGGACTAGTGATACCGCCGCCTGTCGTTGAAAGCGTTTTTGAGACCTCAGGTCAGGCACTGCCAGCAATGCCACCATCAGGACTGCCGGGAATATCACTGCTAAGCAGCCGAGCAACCGGAGCGCATTAATCTCTAGCGGTTTGAGGGAGAGCAGAATCAGCAGGGTAGGTGGCAGGGCGATCGCGCTCCAGACCAAAAATCGTTTCATCGTTTACTCCGCATTAACAGTGACGTAATTTACTGATCTATGAGTGCGTCCCAATCGGGTAAGTTCCAACTTTAAGCAACCTTCACCTGATTACCTAATGGTGAAGCTTCATCGGACAAAAATAAGGAGAGAATCGTTTCGCGAGTCATCGAATTTGAGCAGGTCTGCAAATCACTTACAGGATTGGGCTTGCCAAAGCAGGGGGAAATTCATCGCCGTCGCAGTAAGCTTCGAGAGCACGGAGCACACCACCATAGTCGCGGCTAGCTTCATCCTGTTTAACGATGCTGGCCTGGTGAGCGACTGAACGATCATTTGCAGAAGTAATCGTCCGCTCAGCATCGGCGAAAGGAGCCATAGCCCGCTTGGCCTCAGCCATTTGCCGCAACCCTGCCGTGAGGTTGAAGCTCAGACTTTGTAGGTTCTCATCTTCTAATGCCAACGCTTCTAGCACCTCTGTAGTGCGAAGAGGGACCTCAGCTTCTGCGAGCAAGCCCTCTCGCGTACGAGTGCCATCAGCGGCTAAACCTTGCTCATAAGCAGTGCCAGCCTGCTCAGTGTGTGCTCCTGTAATGGTGTAAATCTGTTGACACTCTGCATAACGCGCTTCCGCACGACGCTGTCGCACCCCAGTCGGATCATCTAAATCAAAGGTACAGGCTGTTAAGCTCAGCACAGCAGTGGCACCGATGAACATTCGCCCAAAAGTTCGAGGCTTGACTACTTGACAGGTCCAGCGATGGGAAGGTGACATCATAATAAATTTGGGCCAGTGAGTACTCAGCTCAAGCAGCTTATAGACGGCTACGCAAAACCAAACGGATGATCGGTTTCAAATGGCTAGTCATAGAGGGTTACATTCTCCATCGGTTGCGTTCTAGTTTCAGGAATATGTTTTTGCTTTTTCTAAACCTAATGCTCTAAAGACAGCAGAGATGTAGCTCCGACACAAGAGCCTTTATCTAGCTGAAACCAATTTATCAACGCCCTCTGACGAGCAGCTTTGGACTCCACGTATTTTCAGAAGATCAGCAATCATGCTGGCAGTTTCTCCCTGCAGTTCAGGATTGAGGTAATAGCTGCATAAGTCAGAAATGGGCAGCTTTTCGAGCAGCATTTGCCGTTGTTCACCAGCCATTTTCTCTAGCGATGACAAGTTGGGTGACATACACCCATATGTGAAGAGGCACAGCAAAAATGCACATATACTAGGCAAAAACTTATTCATAGTGTGATGAGGAAATTTACTCCTTTGAAAATACTAGCTCGTTAAATAACTGCAGACATTATTTTTTGCTCATGCATATTGGATTGACGTCAGTCAGCCACCACTTTTTGTTAGAATCCAGTCGAAATTTCCAATATTCAGTGAACGATCGCAGACAGGGTTCACCTCTAACTACATATCCTTTAGGGGAAGTCACGAAATTAGTCATGCTGGCATTGATCTGTACTTCAAACAGAGACCGATCCCGATCTTCGCTGAAATCTAGAATAGCTATTTCAGATACTTCAGCTTGGTAGATGATATCCGTATTTTTTCCATAATTCTGGCAAAAAATTTTGTGTTGCTCAGCATAGAAAGGCTCTGAAATATATTGCTTCATTGCCGTAAAATTTTTGTTCATCCAATCCTGCTGATATTGCGTGAACAAAAGACAGACATGCTCGAAAAGTTCCTCATCACTCAGATGATGTTGGTATTCTTGAGGATCAATGGCTGATTTAAGAGGAACTGTTTCCCAGAGATCATCACCGCACCGATAGCGAACTGAATATTGGTTAGTAAATTCTGGAGAAATTGCCTGAGTATGTTTGATCAGAGCTTCATCCTCTGTAAATGCCCTTCCCCTAAACCGAATAAAGTTGTAAATTTCTAGAAAAAAAGCCCCTGGCAGCAAGCCTACTACCAAAAATAAAACGGCTCTAAAGCCAGGATAGGCAAACGGTCTACCATCGACAGTGCTAGAAGATATACCACTGCCACCTTTATTATGAACCAGGAAATCTCCAGCATAAAAGTTGTGGTTAGGCGTGACAGAGACCAGATTATAGACAGTGATGGGTTCACCAATATGTTGCAGACTAGAAATGCGCAGGTTGGATTCTTTTCCCAGGAGTTGATCGCCGATTTTAAGCTGCCTTACCTCAACCTGTTTTATTGCTTCGGGGGTAAGAACGTAAAAAGGGTGTGTTCCAGTTACTTTGATTGCATCATTGATGACGTAATATTCAGTTGCTGCAACTTCTTGGACTGTCCCAATAGTTCCAATTTCAGGTTGATGGCTAGACAGGCTGTACCCGATGACTTGACTACCTTGTTGAAGTTGACTGATAGGTTTGTAACCTGCTGGTGTCAAAATCGGGGTGTCGCCAGCAAAACATCCGCCACCACCACCGCCGCCGCCTCGGGCATAAGCGGCCTCTGCTGTCAATAGAAAAGATACCAGTAAGGCCAGAACAATTCCTAATAATTGCCGCAACTGATGTTTCGTCTTCATATGCTGAGGAGATACTAGAAGAGTGTGAAGGCTTGAAAGAAAAAGAACAATACTCTATCTCACAGTAACAATAGGCATGATTGTGTCAGCAGTACTAATCAGGGAGTTTAGAGACTTGCTTCTATTTCCAGTTTCTATCTGCCATTTCAAATAATGGCACTCGTAGAAAGAGCAATGGTTTATTAAGACGGCTCTATTCTAGTGTTTGAGCCTGAAACAGTTTTTGCGGCGAAGGTTGATGACAGAACTCAAGTGTTTGAGGACTCTGGTGCAATAATCGGCTGTTAGATTGCCGAGTTTTGAGCCACCTATGTATGAGGCAGGAGGCAGAAGGCAGAAGGCAGAAGGCAAGCAGTATCATCATCAATTACTGGGGGCGCAGTGAGTTCAACCCTGGAATATCCCAAGCTTCCTTAAAGCGCTGATCCACCATTCTCCAGACAACCACAGCATCTGTTTCAAAAGCGTAATCGTCGATTGTCATGCTTGGACAGGCATGCACCATGACAAATTCGTGCCCCACAGCATAGGCTTGTTTGATCTGAACGTTAAAAGTGTTATTGGTCAACTCACCCAGTTTCATAAAAAACGTTTTCAAGCCCTCTAAGCCATCATAGTCGCCTTGAAGCTGCGGCAGTTCAGGATTAATGTAGTGCCAAACAAAGTCATCGCGAAAGTATTCTCTGGCCTCTTCTAGTCTGTTGGGAATGAGGGCAGGGAGTTGCTCAACAAGCGAGACGTTGGTTTGTGGATTAGTCATGTTTCTTGTCCTAATTTAAGTATGGGCGATTAGTCATCTCATCGATCCAATCAGGCGCGCGAAGTACTCTCTACAGGTTTTGAAACATCAACCAATACTGCTGTTTGCTACCCGAGGGAATTTCGGTGTGCACTTGCTGAAAGCCCAAGTGTTCATAAAGGTCCACATTATGGGGATTCTCGGTGCATAGCCAACAAGTGGTGTAGCCCTGCTGTCGCATGTCATTAAGGGCCGATTGAATCATCTGTTTGCCAAGGCCTTTGCCCGCTTGGTCAGGACGTACACCCACTGCCCAAAGGTAAGCAAAGTCCTTAGGCGCATGGTGGATGAGGGCCCGTTCACACACGTCATCGTGAACCATGAGCCGCTTCAAAGCCGATCGCCCAACTGACCAAGGGAGCCAGAGCATCCCGCTGCGGCAGCGTTCCAGGAATTTGAGTGGACTGGCAAAAATCTTGCCCGGCACCCAAGCCAAAACCCCGCCATCATCAGGGGTAATGTCAACGCCACCATAGCGTTGGCTACAGCGAATGACTGGCAAAAAGAGCTTGGTGAGCTGTTGTATGCGAGTGAGGACATCGGGCAACATATAGGCCATAAACGAGTCTTGGGCGAATGCATAACCCAAGACGATAGCGGCAGCTTGTTGCTGATCAACGGTCAACGAACGGTTGGCAGAGGTAAACATGGTTCTCACCGAAGGGTAAAGGACGGGTCAATGTTGAGAGGGAGGAGATCGCCACCGCTGCGGTCGGCGATTGTTGTTGCTGAGGGGGCAGCCGTAGCAGGCTCGCCCTTTATCAGACCCCAGGAATTTTCGAGGAGTCCATTCGACAAACTGGGGTGGGGTACTGTGTCAGCCATGAGCAGCGTTATCGCAACGGCCAAAACCAAACGGGAAAGCTTAATTGCTTTGAGCAATCGCATGACGCTAATTTCCTAAGCGAGTGTTTGAGACGTTTGAACATTGAGAACGTTTGTGAAAGTACCGAATTTCGAGAAAACTTTGCTTTTCATGGCAGCCCTCATTGCGGCAAAGAAGGTAGATAAATAAAGTTAAGTAGGGAATATCATTTCGGACGAAGCTGGACATCTAACCCTTCATACTTGCTCCGATACACGGTTAGGCAGGCGTAGGCTTAGGATAATTGGGCAACGAGCTCGCTCTAGCGGAGACATGCCCGAAGAGCTACACCCAACTAATCGATCTATTTCAGATGCCATTGGGCGCGAAAAGAATCTTGCCGTTGCGCCCTGGTGTTTCGTAAGCCCGCATCGCATCGGTGAACTGATCAAGGCTGTAGTGTGCCGCAACATCTGCATGAAGTCGCCCAGCAATGACTTCTTGCGTCAGTGCCCAATAGACTTCGGCCTTCTCCTCAGTGGAGGCACTTTGTATCCAGGGCAGCAACCAAAATCCTTTAATCTGCACATTGTTAAAAATGATCAGTCCATCGTCGATCTGAGCGGGATGGCCGGAAAGACCGCCGAACAAAACGAGGGTACCGCTATATTCAAGAGTCTCAGCCAGACGTCCAAATGTTTCACCTGCCACCGCATCAAGTGCCAACCGCATTTTGTTGTCGATCGCTGCTTGGACGTGCTCTATCAAATCAGGTCCGTCTAAGAAAACCGCATCTGCCCCATCTGCCAGCAATTTGGCCTTTGCCGCTTCGCTGCGAACAACACAGGCCACCTTAATCCCACGAGCCTTGCCCAGTTGAATCACATATTGCCCGACCGCTGAATTGGCGGCGGATTGAATCACCCAATCGCCTGGCTTGAGTTCCACATAATCTCGCAGCAGCAGATACGCTGTTGCTGGGTTAATAGTCAGCATGGAAAGTTGGTCCACATCCGCGTGCGGCAGAGGCACAAGCTCCTCAATATTGCGCACCATTTCGGTGGCCCAAGTCCCACCGCCAGGTAGCAACACAAGGGAGCCAACATCAATGCCCGTGCCATTGACTTCACGAACGCGCCCAATGCCTTCTAATCCGGGTGTAGCGGGCGGATCAGGAAGATCGCCATAACGCCCCTCAATGGTGGCAATGTCGGATGGATTCACAGGCGCGCACAGTACATCAACGCGTGCCGTGCCTTCAGGCATGGGAAAAGACCCACTCTCTTGAAGACTAAGAACTTCTTTGGGGTCACCAAATTTCGAAAAGACTATATTTTTCATGCTAAATCCTTGTTGAGTTAAGTCCGGGATAACCAGGACTTACGCACTGTACAAACGGAATAATCTATGGATCGTTGCTAGCAGAGGGTTCCAGCCCTTGATGCTCAGCAACCCTCTGACTGAGGTCCGTTCAGGTGGGGGCAAAATCAAGCTCAAAGCGCCGAAAACAGTACCTGTCATCTGCTCTTTTCTGTCAATGCGTAAGTCCTGATAACGACAAAGTTGAGCAGTGTAAGACACTTTGAAGTCGCAAACGTTAACTTGAACGCCCTTGTTTCACGCGGCCAATACAGCATTGGCTGCCGCTTCGCCCGCAGCGCAGGCCCCTTCCATATAGCCGCGCCAGACTTTTGATAGGTGAGTGCCGGCCCAGTGGATGCGGCCGCAGGGCTCCCAGAGGCGATCGCCAATCGTCGTGAGCGTTCCGGGTGTCATGTAGGAGCAAGCCCCGCCATTTGACCAAGGTTCAGCCGCCCACTGCTTGACGACCATCTGCACCGGATTGCGGGCCTGTTCGCCTAGGGCTTTGGCGGCTTGGTCAAGAATAATTTGGTCGCGTTCAGTCTCAGTCGCGTCGTCCAACTGGATCGAGGTCTCCCCACCAAACAGCACCGTAATCACCCCGTGCTGTGACTCCGTGTCGCCGAGGTCAAAGATGCCAGTCATGCTGTTGTCGATGCTCATGACCACACCCGAGAGATCTTGATTGCGCCAAAAGGGCGTCTCATAGGTGAGGATAGCCTTGGCATATCGGCCCATCGGGCAGCGTTGATGAAATTCGCGGCGGTAGGCGGGCAGCATTGGCTCAAACTCAAGCCGATTGATCATCACCGGTGGCAGCGCGCAGATCAGGTGTTGGCCGCGCCAAGTCGTTTCGTCACACTCGACGGTGACACCCTGATCATCTTGGATGATGCGGCGCACGGGTGAGCTGAGTGATACGACCCCGTTGACCGTTGCGGCCAATCCTTGAGAAACCAACTGGCTGCCCATCATATGGGCAGACTGGCCACCCGTATGGGTGTCACCCATTAAGAGGATATCGCCGCAGGTTTTGAACAAATGCATGACTTCGAGGCAGGAGACTTCTTCTGGTCTGATCCCAAAGAAGGCATTGGTACTGGCGGTCATCAACGTGTGTAAGCCGGGAGACTCGACGTTCTGATTCATCCAGCCAGCGAAGGTCATAGCGTCAAGTTCGTCGGCTTTCGCATGGGTCCAAGGTGCGTTAATGTCTAGGTCGGCTAACTCACGGTCTAACTTAGCCATGACAGTTTGGAGTTCTGGCAGCACCGCTTCCCGTCCAGGAAAACTACCCACTTCGCCCAGATGGCGAGTTTCGCCGTCCATCGCCACTTCTTTACCGGTGACAAACTGCCGAATCAAAGGCACATTGAATTCTTGAACAAGTTCATGCATCCGCGTGTGATTATCGGCCAGCCAAGCACCGCCCAGATCGACGTGCTCTCCGAGATACTCGCTGTATTCGGAACAGGTGAGACCCCCGACGCGATCGCGGGCTTCGAGCACAGCGACGCGTTGCCCCGCCTGGGATAAGACCCGCGCCGCATACAGCCCAGATAATCCTGCCCCCACAATAATTGTGTCGAAAGCTGCCGGTTCTATGGTTTGGCCTTGATTCATGATGTCCTCCTATACGGTTTTCAGGGCGGACACTTGGGAGTGCTCACGCCGAAAACTCAGTTCAAATTGACGCTTTTAAAAATTCATCATCTGGTGAATTTAAATTGATTCTACAGATGGTGAATTTATTTTGTCAACCCTTATCGGCATCCTGTAGTCTCAGGGAGGGATGGTCGGCGATCGCACATATAGGAGTGTTTGTCATGGGACGAAAAAACCTGGCCGCCGAGCGGCGAGAGGACATCCTCGATGCTTTCGAGCAGTGCATCCTGGAGCGGGGCATTGAGGGCAGCTCGTTTCAGCACATCGCTCAGGTGCTGGGGATGGATCGGAAAATGATCAGCCACTATTTCGGGAGTCGAGAGGCTTTGGTCGAGGCGATGACCCAGCGCATCGTTGATGCCTTTGACTCGCGCACGAATGACGCTCTGGCGAATCTGGCACCGTCGGCAGGGTTCATGGAACTCGTTGACGCGTTCTACGGTTCAGAGGATGCGCTTGAGCGGACGGAAATCCTTTGGGTCGAGATCGTGGCTTATGCGACGCGATCCAAAACCGTGCGCGATCGCCTGCGACAGAGTTACGACAAGATGCTCTGGGCCGTGGGCGAGATCCTGAAGCGTGAATATCCGCAGGCACCGGCAAGCCAACTGCAGACGGCAGCCTATACCTTAGTCATCTTGCTCGATCGGTCGCCCACATTTGAGTTGATCGGCGTCAAGGGGGCTCCGCTCAAGGCGTCAAAGGCGGCGATCGCAAAAGTATTAGAGAGTTTGAAGTGACCCAGCACTGAGCGTCAACCTGCTGCCGATGCCGTTTGAGCAACTCAGGGGAGCCGAGCCAGACAGATTTGCCGCCTTCCTGGTTTCAGAACATTGGCCTTAATCACAGGCTGAAGGTGGCATCGCCAGCAACGGGTGATGCCCCTGTCGTTGAGCGATCAACCGCCGGAGTCGCCAGACAAACAAGCCTGCCACCACGGCGATCGCCACCGATTGCCCAATCCACAGCCCTTTGCTACCCATCCCAAGCTGAAAGCCGAGGATATAGCCCACTGACAACCCCACGCCCCAGTAGCCCAGCACGTTGAGGAACATGGGCACTTGCGTATCTTGCAAACCTTGCAGCGAGCCGTAAATCGCTTTCTGAAAACCGTCGAGGACTTGAGCGATCGCCGCGAGGAGGAGGAGGGGCAGCGCTAACGCAATCACTGCCGCATTATCCGGATTTTGGACATCTAAATAGATGCCAATCACCTGTTGAGGAAAGAGGAGAAAGGAGATCGACACGCCGATGACAAACGCTGTGCTCAGCCCGATGCTGACCCAGGCCGCTTGCTGAATGCCCGCCACATCGAGCCGTCCCAGCCACTGACCGACGCGCACCGTCGTAGCCTAAGAAATGCCCAACGGCAGCATAAACACGACGACAATCGTTTGGAAAACAATTTGGTGCGCCGCCAAGGCGACTGTGCCCAAGGTGCCGACCCAAAACATGATCACCATGAAGCAACCGGCTTCCAATCCCGAAAAGATGCCGATGGGCACGCCGACCCAAATCACCTGCCAGAGCACCTTGAGGCGCAGGCGATGGAACCCTTGAAAAATGCGGTATTGACTCAGCTGGGGATGCACCCAAACGTACAGCGCCAGGGCGATAAACATACCCTATTGAGCAATCACACTAGCCAGCGCCAGCCCCGCTAGCCCCATTGGCGGCAGCCCGAATTTGCCGCATCCCAAACTATAGTTGCCGACGATGTTAAAGGCCGTGCCGATCACCATGATGGTCATGACGGGACGAGCCAGCGATAACGCCGAGACGGTGGCTCGCAGGGATGCAAACCCGATCGCTTGAACCTCACCATAGAATTTCGGGTGCGCGACCCTCAGCTAGAGCAAGTCTTGCAGCTCTTACGGGCGGAACTGCATGAGGGCGACAGCTGGGTGGGGCAGCTCTATGTAGAATCTTTGGCGAATGTGTTGGCAGTCAATCTTTTGCGCGAATACTCAACGGCCAACCCCCGCGTGGCGGTTTACGAAGGTGGGTTGGGCGATCGCAAGATTATGCAAATTTCCGACTACATCCACGCTCACCTCGACCAATCCATTAAGTTAGCTGACCTGGCTGAGGTAGCGGGCATCAGTCAGTTTCACTTCAGCCGCCTGTTCAAACAGTCGATGGGCATCACGCCCTATCAATACCTGATTCAGCAACGAGTCGAGCAGGCCAGGCAGTTATTGCCGCTGACAAAAAGGGCGATCGCAGAAATTGCCCTACAGTGTGGCTTCAACAGCCAAAGCCATTTCACCAAGCACTTTAAGGATGCGACTGGCATGACACCTAACAATTATCGTAAAAATTAGATTTGCAAGATAAAGCCATGCATCAGCGGTAAGATTGAGAGCATAGCAAGCAATTTTGTCCGACTGCATGCATTTGTTAGGTAGCCCAACTGTCGTCGAACAACTTCTGTGCGGGTCCCGAAGAGCCCTCATGGCGCTCCCTGGCAAGCCAGAGGAGAGTGATGAGTTGTTCATATAGCTTGAGCCAATTGACAACTTCATCAGCAGTAAAAAGTTCATCGTGTCCATGCACAATCTTGTTTCGGAGATTTGCTCTTTTTCGAACCCATCTCGAAGCAGCACAGAATTCCCCAGAGTTACACCCCCACACAGCCTCATCCCCTAACCGGCTTGCCAAGTCTTCGTCTATATTTTCATAGAGCATTTCAAGCAAATTAGGTAGGGGCGGTGCTTGAACACCGTCAACGATGTGACGCGCTCCAGGAATAATACTGGCAACGCACTCTTTTGTCGCCGCCTCTATTGCTATGTGCGCTATCACGAATGCGCTGCGATCACTATTTTCTAGAGCCTGCCACGCCTCACCCAAAAGAGCAGACGAAAATGGGGCTCTAGCTTCAGGAATATGCCTGGAAAGATCGATCGATTCGCGTTTCCACCGAGTCACCGTAGGTCTGAAGTGAAAGTCAAAATACCCTGGGGGTCACTTGAGTCGATGACCGGCCATCCAAGCTCATAGAGTCGGCTACTAGATCGTGCACCTACGCACCAAGAGATATTCTCGAAGAAATGCCTAAGGTGCCCATCAAGTTCGGTAAACATCATCTTTAATTCCCGTACAGCACCTTCGACCTGATCGGGAGATAGGTCTGTTAGTTCATCTTTGCCAAACTGTATCAATGTGTCAGGGCTGAACAGAGTGCGTCCAGGCAAAGATAACGCCTTTGAAAGCAGTTGCGAGATTGGGGAACTTTCTTTTCGGTTTAGGTCTGCTCCGCCCCATAGTTGCCAAAGCTCTGTATGGTGACACGGAAGGCTTTCGGCGCCCGGTTCTGCTTTAATTCCGTGATACAACGAGAAACGAACCCGAGCGATGCCGGTTTTTCCACTATACGAGAGTTGCTGTTTAATCTCCCCCAAGTCTGGATCACGCTCCCAGCATAAGGAATGGACTACTTGAAGTCGGAAAGTTCGCTTAGTTTCGATCGAGGCCATATATCACTAGATAACGTCGCAGAAGATAGGCGCATCCTATATATCTAACGTAAGATTTGATGGATAATCCCCGATTTACCTGAGGTTATATTGCAGATCTGATGGATAATACCCGACTCTACAGGGGTTTGCTGCCTAACCCCATGACTTCGGGGCTTCAAATAGCAAATCTGATAGTTAATTCTAGGAATGGGAGGTGTTATCCCATCATTTGCCTGGTCACTCAGACGGAAAAACGAGCTTGTTTGGCTAGGTGAGATCGCGCATCGAGCGGGCCAAGCAGTTGTTGAAAGGGACGAAAGGGGCGATCGCAGAAATTGCCTTGCAGTGCGGCTTCAATAGCCAGAGTCATTTCACAAACGCTTTCGAGACGCAATCAGTATAGTCTCTAGGACGGACTATGCCTGCGAGATTTGATGTTCCTCAGCATACTGACGAAGCGCACGGTTGACAGACTCTGAATCTGGAAAGATTTTGTGGAGGTCGGGATCTATCACCACCACATTCGTGCCTTTTCGATAACGACTCGCATATTTCCCGCGCACACCCGATTTGATCAGATCGGCTGGGTATTCGGCTCTCAAGGTGTCTTCATTGCTCATAGGCTTTGCGTTCCTGACGAGTCATACATCGCGCTGAGATGATTCGGATAGTGTTCGGCCTTTCGGTAAACGATACAACCAAGTATTTTCCCTTTGAGGATAGCCCAAAGAGTAGGTAACGTTTCTCCTCGTACGAATGGTCTGGGTCTTGCACACAGGAGGAATAATTGTCTGCAAATACTTCTGTGCCTTCGAGAAATGACACGCCATGCTTGCTCTGGTTGGCAGATGCTTTTGCTTCGTCCCACTCGAAGTTCATAAATCATCCGTAATTCGGAGCTCATCGCATAGCTGATATCAGATTTCAAGGATGATGCCCTACTTATTCGCTGTCATACCGCAAATGTGACTGATGAGCCTGATTCTCTAAACGCTAGCAGTTATCTATCCACGACCTCAGGTTCGGAAACTGAGTTTACTAGGTCGAGGGTAAAAGCGCATCAAGCGGGCTAAGCAGTTGTGGAAGGAGATGCAAGGGGAGATCGCAGAAATTGCCTGGCAGTGTGAATGCAATAGCCAAAGTCACTTCAGTTTGAAGAATCGCATCAATGACTCACTCTGGTGCATCTCAATTGGCTAGTCCCAGTGATGTTGTCGCGCTTCATCGACGATCCCCTGAGCCTCTTCGAGTGAAATATCATAGCGAGTGCTCAATAGTTGAGGAATGCGATCGCAATCGCGATTGGGATTCACACGAGGTTGTTGAGCATAAGCAGGCAGAGCAACATTACATAAAAAAGGTGAAGGTTGAGCCTTTAGTTGAAACGGCTCAAGATTAAGAGCTGCTCGTGAATTAATAAAAAATAGCAAGGCCCCGCTGAGGTTGGCATCGCTGAGGTTGGCATCACTGATTAAGGCACAGTTGAGGTCAGCACCGCTGAGGTTGGCACAGTTGAAGTCAGCCCCACTGAGGTTGGCATATCTGAGGTTGGCCCCGCTGAGGTTGGCATACCTGAGCCCAGCCTTGTTGAGGTCAGCACCATGCAAGTTGGCACTGATGAGGTTAGCCCCGCTGAGGTTAGCCCCGCTCAGCTCAGCTCCGCTCAGCTCCGCTCCGTTGAGGTCAGCTCCACTGAGATCGGCCCCGCTGAGGTTGGCATCGCTGAGGTTAGCCCCGTTGAGGTTAGCCCCGCTGAGATCAGCCCCACAGAAGTCAGCACTGTGAAGGTCAGCACCGCAGAAGTCGGCCCCGCTGAGGTTTAGGGTCTCTGCACTGCTTTTGGCCCTGCGGAATTTGAGTAACAGGAAAACTCCAGCGGCAACCGCTGCTATCGTGCCAAGATTGATGATAGAGGCTTCACGATGGGGGTGAACAAGGGGTGCGCTTTCGTTGTGGGAGCGGTAACTCTCATCGGGTTGCAGACTGCGATGAGGGAGTAGCCACAGCCACCACAACATCCCGAGACAGACTGGAGTGGCGATCGCGCCCATCAGCCACCACCGGTTGCTCCGTCCTTTTGGCGATCGCGGCTTGAATCGTTCCCACATGCTGAAAACTTCCTCACTGCTGAACCTATTATTGCGCTCCTATATTCGGGGTCGCTCTAATCTTTATGCCCGCTTAAACACTCCGTTCAGGCCAGAGTAAACGGGCTCTTCTCGACGATGCCGTCGGACTTTTGACAATGCACCATAGTCAAAACAGGTTGCCTCGCTGCGTCTTAGGACGGGCTCCCAACTTCAGCGACCTGATTCAGCAACGGGTTAAGCAAGCCAGATAGCTGTTGAAAGGGGCAAAAGGGACGATCGCCGCTCTGGGAGAGACATTTGCAATTAATTGTCTGCCTCTACAAGCCTAACGAGAGCTTCAACAGACTGCCGCCAGCCACTTTACATGCCACTCTCGACCATGTAGTCTCGGTCTTCCTGACTCATTGCTGTACTATACGTACGAATCTCAGTTGTCTGTGCATTTAATGGCGACAAACTCGGCTTTTTCGAGAGTCTTCTGATTTTTGTGTAAGCAGATTTGGGTTCAAACTTTGAAGCGTTCTGGGAACAGAATAGCAAAGTGTGACAGGGCAGCCCTCCAATTTTTGATAGGTCGATTCCACCGCTTTGAAATGTTGTTCATCGCCAGATACATCAGCTTAAAAACGGAGTCTTCATTGGGAAAACAGCTTTGGTCTTAACCACCTTCCGCAATGAGCGGTTGACTGACTCAATGGCATTGGTGGTGTAGATGACGCGGCGGATCTCCATCGGATAATCAAAGATGAGGATGATGTTTTCCCAATGTCGTAACCAGATTTGACTCACGGCTGGATAGTGCTCATCCCACTTAGCGGCAAACTCTTCCAGAGCAGTCTCTGCCTCCTCCAAGGTGGCGGCTCGATAGATGGGTTTCAGGTCAGCAGCGACCGCCTTGCTATCTTTCCAAGGGACATAGCGCAGCGAGTTGCGCATCAGATGGACAATGCAAAGCTGCACTTGGGTGTGGGGATACACGGCTTCAATCGCTTGAGGAAAGCCTTTGAGGCCATCACAACAAGCAATCAGCATATCCTTCAGACCCCGATTCTTGAGGTCCGTGAGGACTTTGAGCCAAAACTTCGCGCCCTCCGCCTCCGCCTCGCCAATCCAGAGACCAAGTAGGTCTTTGTTGCCCTCGCGGTTGAGGCCCAGCACCACGTAGACCGCGCGTTTGCTGACCCGTCCGGCGACTTTGATATTGACGTAGAGGGCATCGAGATAAACGTTCGCGCAGCGTCTCCGGAGGAGAATGGGATACAGTTCGTCCAAAGGGCAGCGCTGCCATGCTTTGACGTCCTCACTGACCGTATCGGTCACCTCGCTGATGATGGCCGGTGAGATTTGGGTGCCGTAGAGTTCTTCCAGTTGCAACGCGATATCTCGGGTGCTCATCCCCCGTGCGTACAGCGCCAGAATCTTCTCGTCCAAACCGCTCAGTCGTCGTTGATGCTTTGGTACCAACACGGGCTCAAAGGTGCTTTGGCGATTGTCCTCTGGACAGGCTAGCGCCAACGCGCGGAATCGCCAACTCTAATTCCCCATGTTCTGACTGCACCGTTTTGGATGAGTAGCCGTTACGACAATCACGGGTGTCGTAACGGCCACTGTTCTCTTTGAGATGATGGTTAAGTTCTCCGGCTAAAGCACGTTCTACCAGGCGTTTGGTTAACTGCTTAAGTAAGCCGGACTCGCCAAGAATCTCTTCTGGACTTTGACAGTCTGATAACAGCTCATCCAGCAGCTCATCGGCGCGATTCGAGACTTGTTTGTTCCGGAACATGATGCGGTCTCCTGAGTTATCGGGATTTTAGACCGCTTACACAAAATTCTGCACAGTCTCGCTATTGATTTCACGTTAGCTTGTGAGCCCAATGGCATGCAACCTCCCAGAAACAGCTATTCAGCCAACATTAATACTGTGACTGCACATCATCATGTTGATGCGTTTTAGATCCACTTCGAATGATGGTGCCAATATTTTTAAGATCGCTGTGATTGAAGATCCCAGCGATCAAGTTTTTACATCGGTACTCTTTAATCTCATCTGCACGTTGTCGAACAGAACTCTTCTGCTGTTTTGCTGTTTCTAAAAGCCTCTAATGAGTATCAATTTGCTATCTCATGCCTGGGATTACTGGGTGAATGAGTCACTCAACCTGATGAAAACTGGCTGACCTGCCACTCCGGCACATCATTTGTTATCCGCGATCTGGGCTAGTGTTAGCGATATCGATACCCCGATCAGCAAGAAAATTAGAGACCTTCCGTCGTTTTGAATCGTCGTTCGGGTTTAGATCAAAGATAGTCTCCTCTAAATCAGTCACGTAGTACGGATCTGCCCCCGCATCGAGTAACAGCGCCATTAAATCTGTTCGACCCAGCTGCAGGCAACAATGCAGCGGGCAATCCCTGACTGCAGACGCTAAATTCGGATCAGCACCGTGAGCCAGTAATTGATCGACCAGGCTGGCGTCACCAATCTGACAGGCAATCGATAGCGGCGTATCACCAAAATCATTGACGCTGTTGATATCAAATCTATGCTGAATACAGAAGATCGCCGCGTCAAGGAACCCTTCTGTCACGAGAAAATGTAGTGCCGTCTCTGATCGATATTTTGCCGTCGGCATGGCTGGATATTGTTGCAGCAATTTCAGAGCCGCTGGTCGATTTTGCACAGCAGCATCGATAAAAGCTCCGACAATGTGTTCGGGTATTGTCATGCTTGGCAGGGGTGTCCATAACAGTTAACGGTCAGAGGTAAGAGTAGCCACCAAGCCAATACATCTGACCGCTTAACCTGAGTGTTCTTTGAAAGGCCACTTTAAAGAGAGTTTTCGTCAACTCATGGCTTGAGTAATAACACAACGGCAGGAGAATCACTAGCGACATACTCTGGAAAAGAGTAGACATCATAATGATGATGGGATTGAATTATTCCTTCAGATATTTCACTGTCATCAGGAAGATTTTCACCCAGATTCATTAATGCCGCTGATGAGCCTTCAACCTTCAGAACCGAGTCAGAGACGCTGAATTCATTGGGGCCAGACCCTATTTCAATCTTCATTTTCTGACAGTTTTGTTCATAGGGCGAGGGGTCAAACGCCGCATCACACACAAACTCGATGCTCCAAATATCAGGCGCGCTTATGAGCTGATTAAGCTGAGAACGCAGCGCAGCATAGTCTTTTCTAGTTCCCTCAATCTCTACCTCTCCAGTAGCACATCTAATGCGTAACATTGGTCTCAACTGTGAAGATCTAACAATAAAGTTCGGTGGCCGCAAGCATTTTCAAACCTGACGTTAAAGTTTCATTTTTCACAGCAGGGCAGAACATTGCCACAGGCTAAGGCAGACAATAAAGCTAAATTTCTGCTCCTCAATCTAACCTCTGAAAATCAGCGATCGCAGGGGCATGTCTAGCCAAGCTCAGCTCTTCACAGCGGCACAAACTGCCATATGATACGCAACCTGGCAATCACTGGACGATGATCAGACACCCCAGAAGAGGGCGTGATCACCTGATCGACACGAATATCTTGACTGACGAAAATATGATCGATCGGAATTTTGAACGCCTGTTTTATCTGCTCAAGGTGTGACAGAGATCGTCTAGCGCCATTATAAAACCAGGTTGGATTGAGACCATGCCCTAAATTGACGCTACGCAAGCCCGAATTACGGATAAAGTTGCGAAAATAAATTGACCACGAGGTAAGGTTGAAGTCTCCCATAATCACCGTTGTGATGGGTTGTTGTGCCGCATAAGCAGCCACTGCCCCCATCGCCTCATTGCGATTGACAAAGTTATATATCGAGACCGGCGCTAGCGGGTGAGCCACCACAATTTGCACTAATTTGCCATTGACATCAATGATCGCAAACAGGCTGTGATACTGGGTGCCTAAGTTCTCTGTTGTGGCCTCGGCAATGGGGTCGCGACTAAATAAACTGAGTCCACCACCAGTAGCGCGGTAGTAGTGAGGGTACAGGTCTTGAACATTGTCTCGCAGTTCGGCAGCCTGCTCTTTGAAAGATTCAACCAGCCCAAAAATATCGACAGGATGGGCTCTCACCAGCTCAGTCACGGCGGCAGTATTCCACGTTTGATAATTCACGTTGTAGGTCATGACTGCTAACGGAACGTCCCCAGTTCTAGCGTCTCGCAACCGTGGGACATACCAAGTGCCCATGGTGGTGGCATAGAGGCCGAGCGCTAGCGCCATGACGAGCATTACCTTGCGGCGCGGAGGACGGGGCCGAAATAACACCAGTGCCAGCAATAGGATGCCGGTCACAGCGGCAAACCAGAGGTAGCCGGCGCCAATAAGCTCAAACGGCCATAGCTTGTACCATTTTCCCGGTGTGAAGCTGAGCAGCAGCGCCAGTGCCACGGGCCAAAGAACAAGACTCAGCAGCAGCATGCTTCCCTCTCGCCACTTGCTTCAGCATTGAGAAGCCACATTCCTGACCGGCGGGAATGTGGCAGCAGCAAGGCGATGATTTAAGCTTGCTTCGACCACATCTTACAGATGCTTGAAAGCCAGATGATTGAAAGCGAGAGGCCGTCGAGCAAAACTTTTCAGGGCAAAAGAGATTTTTCAAAGTGGGAAGTTGATGGTCACTGCACTCATGTCTTTCCATTGGGGGTAGTCCTGTAGACGTAATGATGGTGAGAGCATAGAGCATAAGTCATTAACCAGAGTCATCTCTATGCTTAATTGTCCACAGTGTAACGGTCAGCAGATTGTCAAAAACGGTCATATCCACAATGGTAAACAACGATTCAAATGCCAAGACTGTGGACGACAGTTCATTGAGAATCCAACCAAAATCGTGATCTCGGATGAAAAGAAAGCTTGGATAGACCGTCTGTTACTGGAACGGATTGCTCTAGCAGGCATTGCTCGGGTCGCTCAGGTGTCTGAAAAATGGCTACAGGATTATGTCAACGCTCGCTACGCCGAGGTGCCTCGACAGGTTCATATATCTGCCAAAAAAAAGCAAGTTAACGCTGCAAGCCGATGAGATGTGGTCTTTTGTCGACCATAAAGGGAACAAACAATGGCTCTGGCTAGCCATCGATGAGAACACCCGCGAGATTGCCGGAGTCCAGATTGGTCAGCGCGATCGCGAAGCCGCCAAACAGCTTTGGGCTTCGTTACCAGCGGTCTATCGCCAATGTGCAGTCGTCTACACAGATTTTTGGGAGGCTTATAAAAAGGTCATTCCGAGCAAACGGCACCGAGCAGTCGGCAAAGAAACCGGCCAGACCAACTCCATCGAGCGATTCAACTGTACGGTCAGGCAGCGAGTCTCACGTTTAGTCAGAAAAGCGCTCTCTTTTTCCAAGAAGCTGGAAAATCACATCGGAGCGATTTGGATGTTTGTTCATCACTACAATGCTTCTTTACAGGCATCATTACTTGTTTAGGACTACCCCATTGGGCTGGTACAGTCGTTGCAGAAAAGTTTCCAAGGGCTGCCAGTTATTTTCTTGAGCAATAGCCTCCCAGATTTCCTCCAGAGCAGTACTCGTTACAGTCACTGTAGGATTATGCTTCTGTAAGTTTTGTCCGACTCGATCGATCTCGTCAATAGAATGTCTTGCTAAAATCCCATGATAGAGTTCACACCAATTTCTTAACATCGATCGCTGCTCTCCAGAAATCAAATTATTGAGGTCTTGCTCGATATGAATTGAGTCGTGGTACCACTGCCTTGAAAATCGTTGTGTGAGCCCATCAAAGAACTCATGATAGTTAATTTTAGTGATCAGCAAAAGCTCTAGCGTGATGCCAATTAAATCTTGAGCCAAATCAGGGGATAGGGTCAGAAATCCTAGCTTATTCAACAGTTTTTGGTTGTAAGCCTGCGTATAGAATTCCGCAAAAAGCTTCAGACTGCCTATCATCTCCGATGACGGGATGACAGCAGACAATGGCCGTTGCAGCATTTCCAGATTCCAGCGGCAAGCGCCGGGTTGATTGCGATAGCTATAGCGACCCGAGCGATCGAACGATGCAGCCGTAAAGTAAGGATTGTAGGTCTCAATAAACGCGTAGGGGCCGTAGTCAAACCCTTGCCCCACAATGGACATATTGTCCGTGTTGAGCACGCCATGGCAAAATCCAATGGCCATCCATTGACCGACTAATTGGGCGACCCGTTTGACTAACACAGCATAAAACAAAGGGTATGGATTAGGGTCTTGCCAGATTTCTGGATAGTAGTCAGTGATGACATGGTCAAGTAGCTGCTTAATCAGATCGGGGCGATCGTAATAGGCCAACCGTTCAAAGGTGCCAAAGCGAATATGGGAACGACTTTGACGAACCATAACGGCAGAGCGGGCAGGCGAAGGTTCGTCGTCTCTTTGGAGGGGTTCCCCAGTTTCAATTAAGCTCAAACACCGAGCAGTCGGCACTCCCAACTGATGGAGGATCTCCGCTGCCAAGACTTCACGAATGCCCCCTTTGAGGCTTAACCGACCATCTCTCGCGTGAGAGTGTGGCGTCGTACCCGACCCTTTGGTGCCCAGATCGTAGAGATGCCCATCAGCGCCCCGGATTTGCCCCCAAAGAAACCCTCGACCATCGCCCAGATAGGGGTTGTACTGGCCAAACTGATAGCCGTGGTAGCGCAGGGCCAGACACGACGGCGCGCCCTGAAACTGACCGAAGCATTCAATAAAATGGCGATCGCTAACCTGATCGGATGACAAGCCCAATATCGGGAGCAACGCGTTGTTGCGGAAGCGCAGCAGATGCTGGGGAAACGTCGCCGGCCGCACCATATCAAAGAATTCATGGCCGAGAGATTCAAAAGCCGACTCATAGGACAACGTCTGGAAAGGATTCGTCATGGTCACGGGGTCGGCAGATAAACGCTTGTGTCTGCCCGATCGCTGAGGACAACCCGTTTGGCGGCGATCGCGACAACAGGGCGCGGCCCTTAAAAGTTTTTGGCTTGATGGGTCTCAGGATCGAACTCAAACCGGGCCTTGCTATGAGTTTCCCCATAGAGGTTAAAGGTGACCATCGGCGTATCGCCAACGGCCTCTACACAATGAATTGCCCCAGGAGAAAAGCTGATGACATCTCCAGGGCAAAAGATTTTTTCTCCTGCTGGAGTCACTTTATCTCTGGACTCTGGAGTTGGCGTGCGCTGCCAAAATGTATTTTTCTCTTGCCCCTGCAGCAGGGTCACCACACCCCAAGTGCCGTGATTATGCACCGGAGAGACCGCTCCAGGCGGGTAAGTGTTGGTTTGAACCGTGAGGGGATAACCAATTTCGTCGTAGAGCGTCTGGATCGCCACATCATTTAAAGTGCTGAGTTCAGGGTGTTGCGTCTGCAACCAATAGGAGTTGAGGGCTAACTTACGGACGAGATGTCGAATAGCCGGCAGACAGTCATGCTCGTTGGGTGATTCTTTAAGAACGTCTTCTACCTGTGTGAGAAAACGATGAAAGTGGTAAGGCGTTTCCAGTAAATTCCATTCTCGAGGAGCGGTACAGGCTTGCACCTGGCCATCATCGGCAACCCCCCAGTCTTGTCGCTGTGTCACACTTTCACCTCAGAATCGCAGCCCAAAGTTTCTACCAATACTTTTAGGCCCATTTTTTACCTAATCAAATCTGGCAGAGACATGCGGATTATAGGAGATGTCAATTGTTGAGTTGTGGGTGCTGTTAAGCTTGTACTCAAGGGCTAGAAGTATCAACTGATCACTATTTGAAAAATAGTTCGGGTTGATGGACGAGTATTTTTCTCGAAGCTTTGTTTCAAGTTGATGATCGTTGTCTAACGACTCATGAACCTAAAGCTTCAGGACTGATACCAACCAGCTTTATCTTTGAGGAAAGCGAGCGATCTCGATATCCGTAGACCAAGCTCTAGTTGGCTCGCACAATCTTTCGCGCGGTGAGTCACTAGATCGTGGGGGAAATTTTGGAGATCGCTCATCACTGCCAGCAGTGCCCTGGCAGCATTCAATATGCACCCTGCGAATAAGTCAGCTCATAGCTATGAGAATAGACCTCGAAGATTAGACCGAATGGATCTTCTACATAAACCATCCGATAGGGCTTTTCACCCGGATAGTACTCACGGATTGGCATTCTTTGCTTGCCGCCATGGGACAATATTTTTTCTACCAGACCCTCTATATCTGGATCCTGTACGCAAAAATGAAATGTGCTCGTTTTCCAGTACTCGAAATCCGTTGGCTTCTCGTTGTTTTTAAACTCAAACATTTCCACGCCAATTCTGTCGCCGGTGGACATGTGCGCAATTTTGAAAGAGCCCCAGCCAGCCCCAAAGACATCAATACACATTTGACCGATGGGTGTTTCTGATTCTTCAGTAATCACGGTTGGCTTCATGATCAAATACCAACCCATCACTGCACGATAAAACTCAACAGCTTTCTCTACATCAGGAACAGAAATCCCAATGTGCGAGAAAGTTCTTGGGTATGTACTCATTTCTATTCCTGGTTTTAGAAGTTGACGTTGCCTATCACCCACCGAAGATGACCTCTGCATCATAACCAAACAATGCTTGGTTATGATGTACGTGTATGGATCGCACTTGCTTAATTTCTTGATCTGGTGCGTTCTCGAAAATTTATCGGCGGAGCAATTAGGAATCGCAGTTGAGAACGTATCCTACAGCTACTTGCTAGTCCACAAGAAAAAAAGAAGTAATTCCATTAAAAAAACTATTCTTTGCCGTGTATCAATTCAGCAATCTCCGATGCAATTTCTTCAACAGTGTTTATGGCTGTACTACGAGCAACCTTATCAGCAAGGGAAGGACTGAAGTCAATTACCTGTTTCCTAGTTACATTGTGCCAGATTGGGAGTAATATTTGTTCTTCAGTATTATGTCTAGTAACTAATCCGTCGAGTTCATAATTTGTCCACCCTTTTTTAAAAAATTTTTCCGACAGAACAATTAAACCAACCTTGCTTGTAGCGATTCCTTTGTCAATTTTTCGTCTAAGGCTGTCGCCAATTCTAAGCTCAAACTCGTCATACCATACAGATATGTTTTCATTTTTAAGCGCTTCAGCTAATGGACGAACCACCTCATCTTTGTCATCAGAAGCGTGAGAAATAAAGACATCATATTCTTTCTCGATTGCATCAAACCTTGATTCGCCAAATTCAAGATGATCTTGATATAAGCTTGGCACTGAAGATAAAGGTGCTTCTCTAAAAGCTGGTAATGCACCAGGTAGTACTCTGACAGAAGCATTAACTCTACCGGAATAGCCTCCCGTATCAATCGCCACATGCCAATGACCAGCACGTGGAACCTTTAGAAGAACAGGCGATTTCTTAGCATGGCCCCCATAGAATCGATGCTTTCGTCCGCTTTTATAACTTTGGAAGTTAGAGTTATCCATTAGACGGACATTTGCAGCATTCCCAGAAAGCGTTATTTCAACAATCTCGCCGCCCTTTATATTTCCTAAGTCTGTATGTATAAATTTCATCTGTGGCTACTCTTCAGGGTCAGAAATAATACTCTTCTCATCAAAATCTATATCATATCTAACAGTAGATTCCAGTTGCTCGCCTTCTGGAAATCGTTTCTTTATTGTATGTATAATGCTAGTAATTTCATCATCAGTTCTTCGCCATATTGTAAGTAGCACGATGCTCGAAATCAACGAAACTGATGCAACGATTACAAATACATCAAAGACGCGATCAGAACTGATGGGCGTAGAAAAAAGAACAATTGCAAAAGAGGAGAATATAGATAGCAACGCCAGTCCAAACGTAAGATATAGAGATGAAATGCTTCCACGTTCAAGTGCAGCCAATTCAGTTTCATTGACAAAATACACAACCACCTTATGCGTTTTTGGCGCAATAATCTCTGATGTAAATTGCTGTTTATTCACCATAAGGAGTCCATTTGTTTTTGGAATATAACTATACACACAGCATCACATCTAGCAAATTACATCCTTATCTTTGGATCTAATTTGCTAGATATAGGGAATAACATCTGTTTCCAGACCTTATCCCCTATATCTGCTGCATGACTCCGGGCGACCAGGTTGTTGTACGTCACTTGTGATGCAAAAGCTCGTAAAGGGAAGTTCTGTACGTTTACCAGAGCACCACCCTAACCATTTCATTTTCCCGGTCAAATCAGAGAAGTTACTCGGCTAGAAATTTAGCCTTTCGACTAAAAATCGTATGTTTACTAGGTTCGGAATTTCACCCTATTTCATCATAGGCACCATCTCAAAAAGACGAGTTCCCTAAAAACAGGGTTTGTAGATGTTTCTCTCATCACGATCCTGCATCAGCTTGAGCCGACACTCAGACTAAGTATGCCGGTACAGTACTTTGAACAGACATACCACCGTTCGGCATACCCAGGGCTTAACCTTATTCGTTGGGGAAGAGGCCTAGCTGACTGGGTACAGACGGCGTCGCTCGATAGCTTTGAATGGTCGACTCCAACGCCGAAACTGCCTGCACAAACTGCACGTCTTGAGCAGAGGCTAACCGGGCCGGGTCATTAAATAGCGCCTGCAGTTCAACGTTGCTCAAGTCAACCTCAATATCTGGGGTGATGCCGCGTTCGCTAATGTCAGTGCCGTTGGGGGTGTAATAGTGGGCGATCGTCACGGCCAACCCCGACCCATCGGAAAGACCATAGAGCGACTGCACTAAAGCTTTGCCATAGGTGGTTGTGCCCACCACCGTCGCCCGATTGTTATCCTGCAGGGCTCCGGTCAAAATTTCACTAGAGCTGGCAGAACGGCTGTTAACCAACACCGCCATCGGCAAATCTGTCAGAGCGGAGCGGTTGGCGCTGATTTCTGCCGGGTCGCCATCGCGATCGAGCGTTAGCACAATCGGCCCCCGCTGCAGCCACAGTCGGCTGATCTCAATACTGGCTGATAGCAACCCGCCGGGGTTGCTGCGCAGGTCTAAGACAAACGCTTCAGCATTCTGTTCCTTGAGGGTCGTAATGGCCTCCACCATTTGCTCTGTTGCGTGGCCGTTAAACTCATCCAGGCGAATGTAGCCGATGCGATAGCCGTTCACCTCTTTAAGCTGATGGGCCACGGTCGGCAGTTCGAGGCGGGCGCGGGTCAAAATCACCGAGCTAGGCTGGCCGCTCTGCCGCGAATAGGTGAGGGTAACCTGTGAGCCATCGGCCCCCCGCAGCAGTCGGGCAACGCCTGTCGTGCTCAAGCGCTCAGTCGATTGGCCATCGACCAACAAAATGCGATCGCCCGCTCGCAGACCACTAGCTTCTGCTGGTGAGTCAGCCAACACCGTCGTCACAAAAATGCCTTGAGACTGGTCATCGCGGCGCAGCTGCAGCCCCACCCCAGAGACTTCTCCAGCAGTTTGGTCAGAGAGGTCGGAATATTCTTGCGGGTCTAAAAATCGCGTGTAGGGATCGTTGAGGCGACGCAGCTCCTCTCGCAAGGCGGTATAGGCCGCTTCTGTCGAACTGTATTCCTGACTCAGCAGGCGCTGCCGCACTGCGAGCCAGTCAGTTTGATTAAAGGTGGAATCAACATACTCTCGATGTACCAGCTGCCACGCTTCATCGAGCACAGCCTTGGGATTATCTTCTAAAACCTCGATCGCCTCAGCCGTCGGCACCCGAACGGGACTCGCAATCGCAAATGCTGTCAGCAGAGAGGTCGCAATCACCCCCTGAGCAAGATCCATCAGCGAGGGGCAGCGGCGGTTGGCAGAAGAGGTCATAGGTTAAGTCAACGAAGGTGGGCGCAGGCAGATCGGGTAGATGACTCAAAGCTGCAGGGCATCAACTCAGCAGCGTGGGTGGTGAGCAGGCCATCGAGCAAGTTGAAATTAGTCTAGCCAAAATCTTTTCCCAACGGGCGGTCTATGTTCCAAAAATAAGACTGTGTTTAGGTTTCTTACTAAATGGGAGGTGAGGGGTAGGGAGTGGAAGGTGAGAGCTTGGAGTGCTGAGGGGCAAGGGGAGCAAAGGGGGCGAGGGAGCCGATTGATCGCACGCGTGCGATCAATCGGGAGCATTACTCTGAAATAAGGTTTTGTAGAGGGGCAGTTCCCCAACTATCGCTCAAACCTCCTGAACAAGGCTATGCCCCACAGTTCCCACGACAACGGGCAAAGGTATTTTCACCGTTGGGAGTATCGCGCCAGCAGAATGAGCCTTGACCCTGAAGACAACCTGAATTCAGGGCATCGCTGCGCTACCGACATATCTACCCTCTCCTCTCCACCCTCCACCAGCCCCCACTGGTCGCTGCCGCCAAGAGCAAGATACGACTCAATCAGTTAGCAGGATAAGTTGGGTGGGGTCGAGGTGAATGTGCCAGGGTTGAGGACGGCCCTTCAGGAGATCCCAGCGATCGCGATAGACCTCGGCCTGCAGGTGATAGTCCTGAGTTGAGGTGGGGGGACTGTGGAGCTTGAGATAGAGGCTGACTCGGTGCTGAGTTTCACTCACCATGGCCAGCCAGCCGGGAAATGTATTGGGGAGATCGCCCAATCTCACAAACTGGATGTGATGGGCGCGCAGGCCGACATAGTTGAGGTCAACGGGGATGGGGTGAATTACCCGGAGCGCACAGCCCCACTCTAAAACTTCAATGCGATCCTCCTGGAGGACGCGGGCGTGGGCAAAGTTTTTGCATTCCGTCACCTTGGCGACTTGATAAGTCGGGGGACTGGCAAAAATGGTGGCTTTGGGGCCGTGGGCGATCGCGCGCCCCTGGTCTAACACCAGCAGATCGGTGCAGACCCGGTAGGCTTCTTCGAGCTTGTGGGTGATGAACAGCGCCACGCCAGGATAGGTTGAGAGCACCTCAACTAGCAGCCGCTCAATTTGGCTACGCAAATAGGTATCCAACGCCGAAAGTGGTTCATCTAACAGCAAAATATCGGGTTGAATGGCCAGCGCCCGCGCCAGGGCTACCCGCTGCTGCTGCCCACCCGACAGCTGATGAGGATAGCGATCGCCCAGCCCCGTCAGCTCCATCATGGTGAGATAGTTCGCGACGGCGGCGGGGCGCTGAGGTTTGGGGAGCGCCTGCATGCCAAAGGCAATGTTTTGCGCCACGGTGAGGTGAGGAAACAGCGCATAGTTTTGAAACACCAGCCCCACTTTGCGATCGCGGCTGGGCACATCGATCCGCTTGTCGGCATCAAAGAGCACTCGCCCATTCAGAATGATATGCCCGGCAGAGGGGGTTTCTAGCCCGGCAATGCAGCGCAGGGTCATACTTTTGCCCGAGCCCGATGCTCCGAGTAGGCCAAGGGGCTGCTCTCCAGTGTCAAACTGCACCTGCAGATGAAAACCGGGGATCGTTTTCTCCAGGTTGACCTGCAGTTCAACACTGGGGGCGGGGGCCGGTGTCGCCAATGGGGGAGCGCCCGTCGATAAAGCGGTCGGGCTCGTCGGCGCGCCGCGCGCGCGGGGCGGCACGGCAGATGTAGATTGAGCGGTCGAGACCGGGGCCACAAAATCTACAGTGGGAGCCGCGAGGGGCGGCAGGGGTAATTCTGGTGATCGCGCCCAATAACGGTCAAGAGTGGTGCCAAAATACACCTGGTCAAACAGTCGTCGCAGCAGGGGACTGGGTCGCGCTGTCGTGAGGTGAGATTGGCGATCGCCACGATTGAGTCCGGCAATAACCACCAGCGAAATCGTCACCATCAGCAGCACCCAAGCCAGTGCTACCCCCATGCGTCTGGCTTCTGCCGCAAAAAAAATGGCGATGGGCATGGTCTGCGTTACGCCCGGAATGCTGCCCCCCACCATCAGGGTGGCCCCAAACTCGCCCAGGGCACGAGCAAACGCCAGGACTGTCCCCGCCAGCACCCCTGGCCAAGCCAAAGGCAGCAAGAGTTGCCAAAAGATACGCCATTCTGACGCGCCGAGGGTGCGCGCCGAGCTGATTAGCGTACGGTCAATCTGCTGAAAGGCGCTCAGCACCGTCTTATACATCAGCGGAAAGGCGACGACCGTGGCGGCGATCACGGTCGCAGCCCAGGTAAAGAGCACGGTGATCCCCATGGCGTCGAGCAACCATCCGATCGGGCTATTGTTGCCCAACAGCAGCAGCAGCAAAAATCCGACGACGGTGGGTGGCAGCACCAGTGGCAGCGTGAAGAGGCCGTCAATCCACCTTTGGGCACGGCGACGATCGCTGATCATCCACCGCGCTGCGGCAATACCCAACAGCGCTGCCAGCAGAGTCGCGGTCAGGGCCGTTTTGAGCGAGATCCAAAGCGGAGACAGGTCAGCGAGCATGGGCACAAGAGCAATAGAGCAGTTAGATGAGGGAGGTGCCCAAACATCATGTGCGGCTTGTAGGAAGTTGGCGACAGGCGTTCGATCCGACTTCAGGACGCCGGGAGTGCCAGCACTTATTCCGCCATGGCAAAACCATATCCTTGAAAGATCGCCACCCCAGTCTCACTGGCGAGAAAGTCGATAAACGCCTGAGCTGCCCCGGCTTCATCCGTATCCTGCACCACGGCGATCGGATAAATGATCGGGGCATGGGTGTCCGCCGCCGCGGTCGCCACGACCTGAGCTTGGTCAGACAGTTGGGCATCGGTGGCATAAACCAGCCCGGCATCCACATTGCCGGTTTCGACATAGGCCAGCACCTGTCGCACATCTTTCGTAAACACCAACTGCGACTGCAGCGGGTCAAACAGATTTAGGGCAGTCAAGGTTTCTTTGGCATAGCGTCCAGCGGGCACACTGTTGGGCTCGCCGATCGCCACTCGATCCACAGCAGTGGGCGTCAAATCGGCCAACCCCTTAATGGCGGTCTCGCCCGGCGGCACCACGAGCACAATATCGTTTTGCAGCAGATCTTGCCGACTGCCAGACCAAATCTGGTCTTGAGCTGCCACCTCATCCATCCACTGAGTTGAGGCAGAAAGAAACACATCGGTCGGCGCACCCTGGATAATCTGCTGGGCCAGCGAACCAGACGAGCCAAAGTTATAGGTGATCGTGACGTGAGGGGCGACGTCTTGATAGGCCACTTGAGCGTCTTTGAGGGCATCTTGCACGCTGGCAGCGGCAGAAACGGTCAGTGCTACCGGCTCATCGGTACCGGCGACATCGGCAGTCGGCAGGGTAGAAGCCGTGGGCAGGCCACAGGCGATCGCACCGCCCCCGGTAAGCACTGCCAGCGAGAGCCACAGCGTGATTTGTCGTCGTTTCATCGAGACACCTCAGGGTCAGGGTTGCTACGGCTTATACATCAGTCATGCTTTGTCCCCCTCAATCCCCTTAAAGCCCCTCGGGCATGGCTGCGCTTAGGAAAAGGGGAACATCCCAGTTCAAATTGGCCAGAGCCCCCTTAATAAAAGAGGCCACGACAGCGGGGGAGCGGCCTTGTCGCTGAGTTCTAGAAAGGTGGATAAGCGACAGCGATCAAGACTGGGGTTGCGCGGGCGCTTGGGGATAGAGCCCCAACTGGTGACTGAGTTCGCGGGCGATGAAAATCAAAAATTTAGCGGCGTCACCATTGTCTTGATGGGCAAAGTAGCTGGCCGTTTGCATTAACACCTGCACAAACTCGGCGTCGAGCAGATCAGATTCAGCATTGAGAATCTCGGGTTCTTCGCCATTGGGGCAGGCCAACAAACGATCAACCAAGGCAAAATAGCGAGTTTGACGTGGCGTGGGCGCAGCAGGATTGGGGGTAGTTTCTGTCATGGCTAGGGGAGGTGAGGGAATTTTTCAGAAATAATGGGCAGATCGGTGGAGTTTGACGCTGCCAAACCCCTGCAGGTTAGGTTGCTGGTCTGGCAAGGATGATTTCAGCGCCGCCGCTTCAAGAGGTGGAACTGGGCTGATATTGAGCCGGAAGACTGTCAGGCACCAGGGAAGGATAGGCCGGCTCTAGATCTTTGAACAGCACCGTACTGAGGTACCGTTCACCAAAGCTGGGCTGAATCATGACAATCAGCTTGTCAGCATTTTCGGGACGTTGACCGACGGTGATCGCCGCTGCTAACGCCGCCCCGGTGGAAATACCGGACAGCAAGCCTTCTTCTCGGGCTAGGCGACGACTGTAGGCGATCGCATCGGCATCGGTTACCGTGACCACCTCGTCGATCAGATCGACCTGCAGCACGCCGGGCACAAAGCCCGCGCCGATCCCCTGAATCTTATGAGGGCCGGGATCGCCACCAGACAATACGGGACTGCTCGTGGGTTCGACGGCGATCGCCTGCAAGTCGGATTTCCGCGACTTCAGCGCATCGGCAAGTCCCGTGATGGTGCCGCCGGTGCCCACACCCGCGACGACGATATCGACCAACCCATCCGTGTCGGCCCAAATCTCCTCAGCCGTGGTTTCGCGGTGAATTTGCGGATTCGCTGCATTCTCAAACTGCTGCGGCATAAAGGCATTGGGGAGTTGATCAACCAGGGCTTGGGCTTGGGCGATCGCCCCTTTCATCCCCAGGTTGCCGGGGGTGAGCACCAGTTCCGCCCCGTAGGCTTTGAGCATGGCGCGACGCTCTTGACTCATCGTCTCGGGCATCGTGAGAATCAGCCGATAGCCCTTAGCCGCCGCCACCATGGCCAGCGCAATACCCGTGTTGCCCGAGGTCGGCTCTACCAGCACGGTCTCAGCCGGGGTAATCGTGCCCGCCACCTCCGCCGCATGCACCATGTTGGCCCCAATGCGATCTTTTACCGAGGCAGCGGGATTCATACCCTCTAGCTTGACCAAAATCTGCGCTTGGCAGCCCTCTGCCTGAGGAATGCGATTGAGCTGCACCAGCGGCGTGCGGCCAATGAGTTGAGTAATATCTTTTGCAACGTGCATAAACGAGCCTCCTCAAACGAGTTTTCTAACCAATAGAAAGGAGCAACGGATGGCGGGCCCGAAGACTCGCAGTAGCGAGCTGATGCGAAGCATGGGATCAGCCCAATGGTAGGAACGGGTGCATTGCACTGCGCAACTTAACCCATTGTCTAGGATCTGAATGCTCAAATCCAATGCCGTCTATATCGACAGCGTCAAGCCTTACAGCACTATTTCCAGCCCGCCTTAAGGCGATGAATAGACTCGCCGCAGTGCAACTACTGGAATAGATGTCAAGCTCGATGAACATTTCCCATACAGCGATCTGCTGCTATAGGTATTTCGCCAGTTTCGTCGCCAAAAGACTGTATCGACAAAAGCATTTTTACTTTATCTTTTTGTTTGCTCGCACTTTTTCAAGCGAGATATTTATCGAACCCTTTGCTTTTAAATATGGTCACTTTCGCCAATACATTTCTTCATATTAAGTGCTTTGAAAATTAGCATGATGAATTTTCAGTATCCCAGTTCAAATGTCTGCTTAATTCCCAGTCTTGGTTTTCACCCGATCGTCAGCCACCGTTTGAGGAGGTCACCACGGATGGCTGAAAGCACCATATGGCAGAATTTTCAGCCTCGTAGACCTGGCTCGTCTGGCAGAATACTCCGCCCACTCCATGTCGTAGGGCTGCCCCTAACCGCAGGGTATCTACTGTGGCTGGAGCAATCGCTTAGTTTACGGTAGTGCCTTAGCTAATTTCGTCGGCATAGCTGCGCCAACACTCCACATCGCCGACGGCCTATTGAGATTTAATTCCGCCTTTAAGGATAATTTCAGTACTGTCTAAAAATCTACGAAACTTGATATTTACTGAATAGACAAATCAGCAAAAGTGCTAACGAACCAGAGGTCGAATTAAGCTGCACGCTCTATCCAACCAGACATGAATTAACCTGGTTCACAGCAAAAGTCTGTTGTATTGCCATCAGTTTTCCTAGTCGCGATATCAACATTACTGAGCTGCGGGCCTCTCACCAAAGTCAGGCGATATTTCCAGACACCCCCCTTGAAAAAGCGCCACACAGCATTAACCGGCCCCGACTCACCAACAATTAGGAAAAGCGGCAGGCAGATTCAGAGCGATTCCCCCAAGAAGCAGTCAACCGTGGCGCGCTCGCCTAAGATGCGATCGCGCCGATATTCACGCAGCCAGAGCCCGTCACTTTGGTGCAAGTTGATTAACCAGCTGCAGCATCCCTTACAAGGCCGCTTCCACCGGTTCAGGAGTCGCCACTGCGATGAGAGCCAAATCGACCCGATGTTCCTGCGGTTCACAAATGTCGGCGCGAATATCAGGGCCAAAGAACTTTTCGATTTTCTCCTGCTTCTCAAGCCATTTAGCAGTTGGCATCAAAGCAGATTCAAACTCCAGCACTAAGGCATAGGCGCCATCAATGTCTTCTTCACGGACGGCCACTAACTCAGGGCGCTCTTCGTCGGAAGGGGCGAGCCCGAGCCGTTCCAGAACTTCATCGAGGTGAGCGTCTTGCCCATAGCGATAGCGCGTGACGTCGCTGCGCACCTGCTTTTGGGTCGGCGTGGCTTGCTGTTCGCGCAGGGCGACCACTGCAGGCGTCGTAGCTTGTGAATAGATGGCCGGTTCTAGTTCAGAGGCGCGCAACGCGAGTCCGCCCAGCAACACCGGAATACCGTAGAAAAAGCCTACTAAGTTGAGGGTGGAATTGTCTTGAAAATAAGCCACAAACCCAACAACTGTCAGAATGCCACCGACAGTCAGCAGGACATTCCCGAGGGATATCTTCCGAAACATGATTTTTTACTCGGTTTTACTGGGTAAATTGTATCGTTCTGTCTAGAACAAAAGCACCTCGCCTTGCCCAAGTAGGTGCGGTTAAGAGGGATAATCAAACACGCCGCGTGATCGAGCGTCATTCTTTGGGGCTTGAGTCCAGTTATTGAATAAATGGGGTTGACTCACTCGATAACCACTAGGCTCGATGGCTAACAGATTTACCCAAACCACCGAATCGCCAACCGCGTAGTCTGACAAAGTGGCAAGATAAGTGAGGGTCTCCCTTAATAATTCTTCATTGGCGTAGCCTGTTGCGATCTTGTCTGACCCTTTTCCGCTTTGAGGCTATTTGCTGAACATGTTGCGCATTTTCACCGATTTTGACGGTCCTATCATGGATGTGTCAGAGCGGTATTACCAGGTTTACCAGTACTGCCTTGAGGCCGCGCGCGAGCCGGGGCAGGCGGTGACTCAGCTACCCAAGCGGGAGTTTTGGCGACTCAAGCGAGCGCAGGTGCCAGAGCGTCAAATTGGCGGGATCTCTGGGCTGCATGATGACCAGGCGCGGCGATTTGCCCTGCTGCGGCGAGAGATGGTGCACAATCGCGCCTACCTCAAATATGATTGCCCCGTCACCCATGCGGTTGAGGCTTTGCAACGCATTCAGCACCTCACTGAGCATCTAGCCGTGGTGACGATGCGGCGGCAATATGCCTTGGGGTTTGCGCTGTCACAATACGCGCTAGAGCATTTTTTCCCCCCTCAGGTGCGTTACTGCTTGCCCGATCAATATGTCAAAAGCCATGACGTAATTGAGAAGACGCGGCTGGTGGGCGAAGCCCTGGCCGAACTTTCACCCGTTTCAGAAACCTGGATGGTCGGTGATACGGAAGCGGATATTGAGGCCGCCAAGGCCCACAACTTGCCGATGATTGCGGTGCTGAGCGGCATTCGCGATCGCGATCGGCTAGCGGCTTACAATCCTGACTTTATTGTCGATAATCTGCAGGCAGCGGTCACCATCATTGCCGAACAAACGTCATCCGCATCGAAGTCGTGATGCCATCGTGGAAGACGGTGTCCAGCAGGTGCTGCCCTCACTGACAATCGGCCAACAGTCCCCGATCAACCAGTTGAGCGTTTAGGTAGCCTTAAAACTGCTGCAAAAATCGTAAGTCACTGCTGTAAAGGCGGCGAATATCATCAATTTCATGCTGCACCATCGCTAGGCGCTCAACGCCCAGGCCAGCGGCAAAGCCCGTGTAGACCTCCGGGTCATAGCCGACGGCTTGCATGACGTTGGGGTCGATCATGCCGCAGCCCAGCACTTCTAGCCATTGGCCGTTCCACTCAACATCGACCTCAGCCGAAGGCTCTGTAAACGGAAAGAAACTGGGCCGAAAGCGAATGGGAATATCACCAAACAAAGCGTCAATAAACGCCCGAATCGTGCCCCGCAGATCGGTAAAGGTAATGCCTTTATCAATCGCAAAAAATTCAATCTGGTGAAACACCGCAGCATGGGTCGCATCGACCGTATCGCGCCGGTAGCAGCGCCCAGCAGCTAACACCCGACAGGGCGGCTCATGCTCTTTCATGTAGCGAATTTGCACGTTAGAGGTGTGGGTGCGCAGCAGGTCACCATTGGGCAGATAGAGCGTATCCTGCATGTCTCGAGCAGGGTGATCGGGCAAAAAGTTGAGCGCCTCAAAGTTGTAATAGTCGGACTCAATTTCTGGCCCACCCGCGACGGTGTAACCAAGGCCGACAAAGATTTCGGTGATTTGGTCAATGATGCTATTAATCGGGTGCACCCGGCCCTGAGCAGCGAAAACGCCCGGCATCGTCACGTCCAGCGTTTCTGCCGCCAGCTGAGCATTGATAGCAGCCTGCTGAAAGTCAGCCTTGCCCGCTTCTAACCGGGTTTGAATCGCCTCTTTGACCTGATTGGCTAACGCACCAATGCGGGGGCGATCGGCGGCGGGCAGCTTGCCCATGCCGCCCAAAACCTTAGAAACTTTGCCCTTTTTACCGAGATAATCCAGGCGAATTTTCTCTAAAGATTCCCGGTCGGTCGCCTGGGCGATCGCGGCTGCGCCAGCGGCTTGTAGAGATTGCAGCTCAGATTCTAAATCAATCGAGGGTTCAGACATACCAAAAGACTTAAATGATGGCGATAGGGAGAAGGAAGCCGAGAACGAATCACAGCGCGTTCTCTTCAAGCCAGGCCGCGCCGCGCAGCTTTGACTAAAACCTGAACGCAACCGGTGCTAGACGTTCTCCCGCAATGGGAAATCAGAATAAGAACATCTTTACTTTAATCTATGGGAGCCGCGATCGCGCAGCGCGCAGGCTGCAAATGGGAACCCTCAGACCAGCGCTAGAGTCGGCAATATTAGCCAAGGTTTAAGATAATCACTCTTAAACTGCGCTGCTTTACAGTGGCCTAACCGGAATCTTATGAAACTGCTCATTAGCAACGACGACGGTGTCTTCGCCACGGGCATTCGCACCCTGGCCGATACCCTGGCCGCCGCTGGCCATCAGGTGGCAGTCGTCTGTCCTGATCGCGAACGGTCAGCCACAGGACATGGCTTGACGCTACATAAGCCCATTCGCGCCGAGGCGGTCGAAGGGGTTTTTCACCCGGCTGTAGCCGCCTGGGCCTGTTCTGGCACCCCGGCAGATTGTGTCAAGCTAGCGCTCGGGGCCATTTTGCCAGAGCCGCCCGATATGGTGCTGTCGGGCATCAACCACGGCGCCAATCTGGGCACCGACGTCTTATATTCCGGCACCGTTTCGGCAGCGATGGAAGGGCTGATTGAGGGCATTCCGGCGATCGCATTGAGCCTCAACAGTTTTACCTCAGAGCATTTCCAACCCGCTGCCCAGTTTGCGCAGACGCTGCTTGACACCCTGACGCACCAGCCATTTCCCCAACCGCTGTTGCTCAACGTCAATATTCCGGCGGTGACGGCTACCGACATTCAGGGCAGCGTGATTGCCCGTCAAGGCGTGCGCCGCTACGTGGATCTGTTTGAAAAGCGCATTGACCCACGCGGTAAAACCTACTACTGGCTCGCTGGAGAAGTCTTAGAAGAGGTGGCTCACCAGGAAGACAGCTATCAATTACTGTCAGAGCAACTGCAGCGATTATCGGAGTTTGGTACCTTAAAGAACGTCCCCATTGATGTGGTCGCCATTCGTCAAAATCTCATCACCTTGACCCCACTGCACTACAATCTGACGTCCCCTCTGGGCATTGGGCAATTGCAAGCATGGCAATCGCAGGGCGATCGCCCCTTGCATCATCCTGATCAGCTGGGCTCTGAGATGAAACCATAAGAGTCAGAAGAATCCTGGCAGCCGGTTTTTGAGACTTTGTAAAGATTCACCACAAACACAGTAGATAGAATTATGTTGGGGCAACACTTTGAAGAAGTTAGTTTTAAATATTTTCCATACTATTAGGGATATTAATCGTCAGCGTCGGGGCATATTCCGTAGCGACTCGCCAATTTTGCAGCAGCACACTCATGTCTGATACAGAGAACCAGTTTTTGATCCGCTTCTGGGGAGTTAGGGGCAGCATTGCCTGCCCAGGCTCCCATACTGTTCGCTACGGCGGCAACACGTCTTGTATTGAGATGCGCGTTGGCGGCAACTTATTGGTCTTTGACGGCGGCACGGGCCTGCGCGAGCTGGGCTTGAAATTGCTGTCTGAGATGCCGATGGATGCGACGATGTTCTTTACGCATTCCCATTGGGATCACATTCAAGGCTTTCCGTTCTTTGTGCCGGCCTTTGTGCCCGGCAACAAGATCAATATCTATGGGGCGATCGCTCCCAACGGCTCCACCATTGAGCAGCGCCTCAATGACCAAATGCTACACCCCAACTTCCCCGTGCCGCTGCAGATCATGGGAGCCGACATGAAATTCTGCGACATTGATGTCGGCGAAACTGTGAAGGTTGGCGACGTCAAGGTTGAAAACACCTTGCTCAACCACCCTGGCGAAGCCGTCGGCTATCGGGTCAGTTGGAATGGCAAAACGGCTGCTTACATCACCGATACCGAACATTTTCCCGACCGGTTGGATGAGAACGTGCTGTGGCTGTCACGCGATGCCGACGTCATGATCTACGACTCCACCTACACCGATAACGAGTACCACAACGAAAAGTCGAGCAAGGTCGGCTGGGGCCATTCGACCTGGCAAGAGGCGGTCAAAATTGCGAAGGCGGCTAATGTTAAGCAGCTAGTCATTTTTCACCATGACCCGCTGCATAATGACGACTTTATGGATGAAGTCGCGCAGGATACGGCAGAGCAGTTTCCCAATAGCGTGGTGGCTAAAGAGGGCATGGTCATTGACCTAATGTCGGCCCCTGAACCGGCAATTGTGGTTTAGCTCAGATCACGCGATTGCGCTGTAGAGCCCCGGCCATGACAGCACCAACATCAATGCCTGTGCCTGTCAGAGTGACTTTGTGGCCTACTGGCTCAAGACGGCTGGCGTCTGTGCCGGATTGTGTCAAAATGTAAACGTGTGGATCACGTCTTCCTTATCAACGGCTCACACCCCAACGGACATTGCCTTGGGGAACTTCGACGGTGTGCACCTTGGCCATCAGACCGTCATCCATCCCATTGTGGCAGCGACCGCCGCAGCGACCGCTGACGCGCCCGCACCGGGAGCCACACCACTCACCTTTTCATCCCTGCAAGGCTACAGCGATCGCTGCCCTTTTTTGCTAGCGCCTTGTGACTTTCAGGCTGCCTCTCCGCCGGCTGAACTACCGTTGGGGTCGCCGTCGCCGATTCCCACGGTGGTGACGTTTTATCCCCACCCCCAAGAATTCTTTACCGGCGAAGTTCGTCCCTGGCTGACCCCTCTAGCCGAAAAAGCAGCACTGATGAAGCAGCTCGGCGTTCGCCAACTGTTGCTCCTCCCCTTCAATGCTGAGCTTGTCCATCTGCCGCCCGAAGTTTTTGTCGAAAAAGTTTTACTTGAGCGCCTACAGGCCCGACACATCAGCGTCGGGTCAGACTTTCGGTTTGGCCATCAGCGAGCGGGCACTGTCAGCCTCTTAGAACGGCTAGCGACTCAACACGGCACCCGCGTCACGGTGGTCGATCTCGCTCAATCGGCCGGTGATCGCATTAGTAGCTCGCGCATTCGCCAAGCTCTGTGTACCGGCGATATCGACCCAGTGCAGCAGCTGATGGGACGCCCCTATCGCTTGATTGGTCAGGTCGTCAAAGGGCAACAGTTGGGGCGTACACTCGGTTTTCCCACGGCGAATCTGCAGCTCCCGCCCGAGAAATTTTTGCCCCGCACGGGGGTCTACAGTGTATTGGTTTACGATGTGCCGGGAGCCGCCCCAGGCCAGGGTCTCCCTGGCGTCATGAATCTGGGCGTGCGCCCCACCGTTGATGGCCAACATCAAGCCATTGAAGTGCATCTGCTCGGCTGGCAGGGCAACCTCTATGGCCAGACCCTGACCGTCGCCCTCCAAAGCTTCCTCCGACCCGAGCAGCGCTTTGCGTCCCTCGATCGCCTCAAAGCCCAGATTCAGGCCGATTGCGAAGCCGCTGCCGCGATCTTGTAAGTGGGCAATTCTACGGATGGCGGGGCATCATAGGGCCATACTCCCTAAGGAACCAGGATATGGGCGATCGCGTGCATCAGCTGATAGAAAACCTCGGCAAAACTGTGGTCGGTAAAGAGGACGCCATCCGGTTGGTGCTGGTGGCGCTCTTTTCGGGTGGGCATGCCCTGTTAGAAGATGTGCCGGGGGTCGGGAAAACGCTGTTGGCTAAGTCGCTCGCTCGCTGCATTGACGGCACCTTTCAGCGCGTGCAGTGTACGCCCGATCTCTTGCCTGCTGATATTACCGGCACCAATATTTGGAACCCCAGCAGCGGCGAGTTTCAGTTTATGCCGGGGCCGATTTTTGCCCACGTACTTTTAGCGGATGAAATCAACCGCGCCACGCCCCGCACCCAGTCCGCCCTGCTAGAGGTGATGGAAGAACATCAGATGACCTTGGATGGGGTGTCGCGTCCGGTGCCGACGCCATTTTTTGTGATTGCGACCCAAAACCCGGTGGAATATCAGGGCACATTTCCGCTGCCGGAAGCCCAGATGGATCGCTTTGCTCTGTCTTTTACCTTGGGCTACCCCTCTGAATCAGAGGAATCGCAAATGTTGGATCGATTAACCACAGCGACGCGATCGCAAGACTTGCAGCCCTGCATCACGCCCGAAGAGGTGGCCACGATTCAGGCGCAGTGTGCCCAGGTGCGCATCGAAGCGTCGGTGAAGCAATACATCTTGTCGCTGGTGCGGGCAACCCGCGAACATCCCGACGTGACGTTGGGGGCGAGTCCGCGCGGCAGCGTGGCCTTTTATCGCGCTGTGCAGGCGTTTGCGTTTTTGAGCGATCGCGACTACGCCACCCCTGATGACGTCAAACACCTGGCTCCCTACGTGCTGGCTCATCGCCTGATTCCAGCGGGGGGCCACCAGGCCACAGCCATCATCGCCACTCTGTTAGAGACTACCGTCGTGCCCTGACGGCCAATATTTCGCCCGCATCACCATTGACCTCTGCAATTCTCTCGGCACGGTCTGTTTAGACGCTTTTTAAAAAGATGGCGATCGCGATTTTGGGTTGAGCGATCGCCAGGGCAGCACCTGGCCCAATCGTTCAGTCATCCTGATCGGCTCGCCGTCGGCGTACTCTGATCGCTGGCGTGCTCTGACCACTCGAACAGCAGCAAAGCTAAGAGAGCTCATCAGTCCTGAGGATTACGCCTGTTTGCCAGTTTTGACGCGTGGATCCGCCAAATTCCCCAAGTCATAAAGTTACGATTACCTAGCATTAATCTTGAACCGATAAAGTCTTCAACTGGTGAGCGTTTAGAAACCTCTAAATGCTGGCATTTCAGGCATTGAACAATCGATGCTGAGCGATTGACGCGATGGCCAGTTGCCTCAGATCTTAAACTTTACGGTCGGGCAAAAATCCAGCGTGCCGAGGCTTCAGCAGCCCTAATCAAAATGTTGAAGAGAGAGAGTTGAGAGGACCATGGGTTTTAACCGCAGGCAATTTTTGATGTTTATGGGAGCGACTGCCGGGGCAACTGCCTTGGGGCCTTTGGGTCGATCCGGAGAGCCCGTCGCAGATCTGTTTCAAGGGGCACCAGCACTAGCCAGTTCGCTACCCTTTGAGCCCGTTCAGGGGCCCATGCCGGTGTTGAGTGGGGGCCTCCCGCTGACCGAACAAGCTCAACGGCTGGGGCAATATGCGGTGCGGGATGACTTGGTGCTGCCATCAGGCTACACCTATGACGTCATTGGTGCATGGGGTGACACCCTGGGTGATTCTCGGTTTGGGTATAACAACGACTATCTCTCGTTTGTCGAAACGGCACCGAGCGAAGGCTATCTGACCATCAACTTCGAATACATCAGCGCAGCTACCTGGATGGCATCCTACCCCGAGGTGATTGGCCGCAACCTGCCGCTAGAAGACATCCAAGCCGCAATTGAAGCCGCCGGTGAAGACGGCATTGATGTCGCTGGACTGTCTGAGAGCAATCGCCTCAAAGCGCAAATGCTAGAGCTGGGCAAAGAGGCGCTGACTGATGTGGGAATTGGCGTGCTTGCCATCCGCCGCAACGAATCAGGAGCCTGGGAGCGGAGCTTCTCTGAGAGCGATCGCCGCATTTCGGGCATCTCAGGTCTGACAGACGGTCGCTATCTCACCGCCACGGGGCCAGCGCTCGCTGTTTTCACCAAAGCCTCAGGCCAGGGCTACATTGACGATCTCAGCGACAACATTATCGGCACTTTCAACAATTGCGCCGGGGGCACCACCCCTTGGGGCACCGTCATGAGCGCCGAAGAAAACTTCCAAAACTACGTGCCTGAACCGGTCTACAGCGATGGCACCTCACTGCCCATTGACGCCAAGCCTTTTGTGGTGAGCGCCGATGGCTTTGACGGGTTAGGGAGTGGCTTTGGCTACGCGGGCAACAAGTACGGCTGGATGGTGGAGGTTGACCCAGCCAACCCCAGTGATTACGGCGTCAAGCACACTTGGTTGGGCCGCTTCCGTCATGAAGCAGTGGCCGTGCGGGCGGTGGCAGACCGCAAAATGGCGGTGTATTCCGGCTGCGATCGCCGCGGCGGTCACCTCTACAAGTTTGTCAGCGCTGGTACCGTCATAAATCCGACCAGCAAGGCCAATTCCGAGCTGTTCGCTGACGGCATGCTGTATGCCGCAAAATTCAATGCCGATGACACCGGCACGTGGATTCCGCTCCAAGCAGATACGCCGGTGGCGCCCGATATGCCAAGTCAAGTAGCGGGGGGCATGATCACGATGCCCAATCGCCCTGATGGCGGCATGATGAAAATCGAGACGGATGCTGACATGCAGGCTTTCGCCCAGCAATACAGCACGCTTGGCGACCTGTACGAAGGTTCGGCGGCAGCGATGCAGGGGGCCATCCTCATCGACGCTCACTTTGCCGCCAACGCGGCCGGAGCCACGAATACTGCCCGTCCCGAAGATACCGACGTAGCTGCTGATGGCACGCTCTTTATCGCCTTTACCTCTGGGGGACCAGGGGGCGACGGTGGCCCCCACAACGACATTTTTCAGGGGCCCAACGGCGAAACGCCCTACGAGCACGGCTGGATCATGAAGCTCCAAGAGTCGGACAGTGACCCTGCCGCAATGACCTTCCAGTGGGAAATGATGGGTCTCGGCGGTGAGCCCGCTGAGGGCGGTCTCGGGTTCTCTAACCCCGATAACCTAGAGATCGACGGCAATGGTCACCTGTGGATGGTGACCGATATGTCGACCAGTAAGCACAATCGAGAAGTTCCCAGCCGCATGGCAGCAGACGGGAGCGCCGTGAGCCAGTCCAACCTGCGTGGCTTGTTTGGTAACAACTCGGTGTGGTTTATTCCCACCTCTGGCCCCCATGCGGGTGAGGCCTTGATGTTTGGCTATGGCCCAATGGAATGTGAAATGTGCGGGCCGTTTATCACGCCAGATCAATCCACGCTGTTCTTGGCAGCGCAGCATCCGGGCGAAACCCATGGCATTCGCACAAGCGGGGCATTTGAAACCCGCAAGTTTGCGATGAAGACGACTGACGGTCAGCCCTTTACGCAGGAGCGCAACGTGCCCCTCGGCTCGAACTGGCCCAGCAAACAGCCGAATGCCGCCCCGCGTCCCGCCGTGGTGGCCGTGCGTAAGCTCGACGGAGGCACCTTAGTCTAAAGGGCTTCAGGACTGGCAAACCCAGCTCGTTAGACAACGCGCCTTGTCACAAAATTCTGAACTGGAGTTTTCGACACTATCAGCCGGAGGCACTGCAAGTTTCTCCGGCTGATGTGGTTTTATAGACGGTGACAAAGGCGATCTGTCGTGATGACAAGCGGGCAAGATCTCGACCTCGGCGGTTCGAAGATTCAATCGATGTCGATCTCACCTGAAATCGCGACATGCTGTGAGGTTGCCTGACAGTGACCGCTAAGTTTGGGTTAAACAACAGGAGCATAAGCATTGGTGATTACGCATCTGATTGCTGACATGGGTGGGGTGTTGGTGCAGCTAGAGTGGGTCGAGCGCATGAGTGCGTTACTCGGTCGTGCGATCCCCATTGATGAGCTACATCACCTGTGGATCAGCGCTCGTGCCCCAGTCGATTTTGAATCAGGACGCACCAATTTTGACGAGTTTGCGACAGATTTCATTCGAGAGTTTGACCTGACAGCGACTCAGGCGGAAGTACAGCAAGAGTTTTTGAACTTCGTGCAGGCCCCCATGACAGATTGTGATGAAATTTTGGGTCAGCTTAAGCACAGCTATCATTTGTCGTTACTGTCCAATACGAATCCTGCCCACTATCAAAAGCTGCGCGATCGCTACGATTTTTTCGATCAGTTTGATCAGCTGTTTCTGTCATACCAGCTAGGACTCATGAAACCCGATACCGCGATTTTTCACCAGGTTGTCACTCAGCTTGACGTGACACCAGCAGCGATCGCCTTTTTTGATGATGGCCAGCGCAACGTCGAAGCGGCTCGTCGCTTGGGCATCAATGCGTATCAGGTGCATTCCCCCCAGGAATTAATGGCTGTGGTTAACGGCTGGCAGGCGTCTACCTGACCCACCAGGCGATCGCAACCCTTGCTGAGATGAGTCAAACCAGTCTTCGACATCGTCGGGCCGATCTTCGCCCCGGTCATTGATCCCCAGACGGCCCATCGGCCATGCCGCGTCGGGCCTGAGCAAAGGCTGTCAGCCCCTAGCCATGCATTAGTCTTGCAGCAAATCAGTTTGGTTCATGAAACGCAGCGTTTGCTCTAAATTCGCTGGGAGTGAATCTTGCTCATCCATGTTTGGCATCTCGACCGTGTCCATCGGCGCCGTCGGTGGCATCGTATTTTCACTCAGCACTCTCACCACTTCGGGCGACGGTGACCCCACACGCCGAAACTCAGAGCCGGTGAAGAAGCCAAAGTTCATGCTGCCCAAGCGAATCAGATCGCCATCTTTCAAAATGTGACTTTGTCGAATCCGCACCCCGTTGACGTACGTGCCATTGGTGCTGCCCAGATCATGGAGCATAAACCCGCAGGCTGAGTCAAAGCGAATAGCCGCATGACAGCGCGAAAGACGGCGATCGCGAATGGGCAAAGAAGCTTGATTGGGATCACGACCAAACGTCCAGATTTGGTTTTTGAGCTGAGGCTGCAAGAAGATTTGCGATCGATCTTCAGAAACGTTGGTGATCAACAGTGCCTGTTTGTCAGTCACCAGCCCTAGCACATAGGAAAAATTGCCAGGACGCACCGGCATCTGCTTATCAACCGTGGCTAAGCTCAAAATCTCATTGAGCAATGCCGGATTTTGCTCATATAGTCGTCTGAACGTTTGAAATAGGTTCAAACTATTCTGGATATCCTCATCAGGAGAATCCATATTAGACAGAGCGTATTCACTCAAAGCTTTGGGATCAAACATGAGTTCCCGTTTTCATATTGCAATCAACAACCTAGAACAAGCAACACGCTGCAAGGCTTGAAAATTCTCGCGAGGTTCAATAAAGCCAGCTGTATTTCCTGAACAATCGATGTTCACACAGAAATTTTGTTTCTCATCGCGGATATGACATTCCTTATCCACATCAGACAGGGAAAAAGCCGACTTTGAAGGGCGGAGATGCACTGAGTTTACCCATCAGACTAATCTGAATCGCAAACCTTCAACAACAACTAAGAATTCCCAGCCGATGGAAAACCTCACGAGCTGTGCCCGCTGTAGGCGATCGCTAAGAGCGTGACGCCACGCCCTCTCAACCACCCCTCCTGGATTCTCCGGCAGGAAAACCTCAATAATTGAAAAAGGAACTGCCCGCCGATATCACTGCGCTATTGCTGTTCTTAGGCCACAGCGTAGCGCATCAACCCATAACGAAGGGGGGCGTCACCCCCTGGCCTCATAGCGATTTCAATTGATTTTGCCCCGACTTCACGAAGGCTCTACGTTGCACAGCTCGACCAAAGCTGCGTCACGTTTTTTTGGTGAGCCCTGTCACGACTAGTGCAGCTCTAAAGTCGGACTTGCTCAATCAGCCGATATATTCCCCGAACCGAGTTTGCGACGCCACAGTTCACCGTCCCCAAAGGCCATCAGACATAGTAGCTCGATCACAAAGTTGAGTTGAGCAGTGCCACTCTCTTAAGCCTGACACATTCGCCCCCTGCTGTCTCCCAATTCAACGGGTGCTGGCTCTGGAGTCATGGTGACAACGTAGTGGCTATCGGCAATAACCAGTGACCAAATCTAGAGGCGGTTTATGACGCAGTGAGCTAAACTTCACCCCCCATTCAGAGAATCGTGATGCGCTTGATTAAGTGAGCCGACTGACTGATTGTTCGGGTCTCAGAGGTTAGGATAATTAGCAGAAAATTTGAACCACTGATTGAGGTGTGAATTTATGGCAACGCCCAACATCGAAATTTATACTTGGAGTCGCTGCCCGTTTTGTATTCGAGCGAAGGCCTTGCTCGACCAAAAAAGCGTCGACTACACCGAGTATTGTATTGATGGTGACGAAGACGCTAGAGACAAAATGGCCGAAAGAACCCACGGTAAGCGCTCTGTCCCTCAGATTTTTGTCGATGGGCAGCATCTCGGTGGCTGCGATGACATCTATGGGCTGGACCAGCGGGGCCAGCTAGATCAGCTACTGGCGGCCGGACAAGCCTAAAAAGAGCATCCGGCAAAGCTCTGCGCAACTAAAAACCCTCCCCCTCAAGATATCAGGCTGACCTGGCTTGGGGAGGAGGGAAGCTTAATTAGCCACATGAGCACGTCGTCGGGAGACAGGCTTTAAGCAGCCGAGACCGCCCGCTGGCGACTATCCTCATGATTCGCTTGGTGATTTTGCCGAGGTTGCAGTAACCCATAACCCCCGTGGTTGCGCTCGTAGGCAACGTTGATCTCACCCGTCTCGGCATTTAAGAACATGTAGAAGTCGTGATCGACCAGTTCAAGCTGTTCTAGAGCGTCGTGAACGGTCATTGGTGGCATGGAGAAATACTTGGTTCTCACGACAGCCTCAGGCAACACCGGAGCCTTGGCTAATACTTGAGAAACATCAACAGTCGGATCTTCAGTCGTGACCAATGCATCGTTAGGTTTCACTGATGAAGAATTACGATTCTGTCGCTTTTCTTTGTATTTCCGCAGTTGACGGGTAATTTTATTAGCGACCAAGTCAATGCTTGCGTATAGGTTCTCGCTGCTTTCTTCAGCTCTGACCACGGCACCGTTAATGTAGAGTGTGACTTCAGCACTTTGCTTGGGGGTTATCCGAGCATTTTTAGCCACTGACAGGTTGACGTCTACTTCGTTAGTCAGGTGTTCGAAATGATGAACAGCTTTGGAAATTTTCTGGTCGACGTAACTGCGAATGGCATCTGTGATCTCAATGTTTTTGCCTTGAATCACGAGCTTCATAGAGTCGCCTCCGTACGATATTCCTTACTGATTTCACCCTAACACCTTGTATTCTGGACGACAGTTGCCTTCAGAATCCTTTGCAACCGTTGATATTTCTTGATTGCTTTTTTTGAATTTTTCTCTCCATGAAGGACTGCGGATCTGCTATGAGTCGCTTAAGCGGGGCTGATGTGCCCGCGATCGCCCCGTCGCCGTGCCGTTTGTACCGCTTGGGCCTGATTCCCTATACGACCGCTTGGGCCTGGCAAAAAGACCTCCTGCAGGCGCTGCGTCAAGCGCCAACTCGCCCCGACACTTTGTTGTTGCTGGAGCATCCAGCCGTATACACCCTAGGGCAGGGATCAGCTGAAACCTTCCTCAAATTCACGCCTCAACCCCACATGCCCCCAGTGGTGAAGATTGAGCGCGGTGGAGAAGTGACTTACCACTGTCCGGGGCAGCTCGTGGGATACCCGATTCTCAACTTGCGGCGGCATCGCCCTGATCTGCATTGGTATCTGCGGCAGCTTGAGGAGGTGGTGATTCGCACGCTTGCGGTGTTCGATATTCCTGGCGAGCGCTTGACCGGGTTGACGGGCGTTTGGGTTGACGGGCACAAGGTAGCGGCCATTGGGATCAAGGTCAGCCGCTGGATCACCATGCATGGCTTTGCTCTCAACGTGAATCCTGACCTATCAGGCTTTCAGCACATTGTCCCCTGTGGCATTGAAGACAAACCGGTGGGCAGTCTGGTGCAGTTTCGCCCCGAGCTAACCCGTTCTGAGGTTCAGAGCGTTTTAGAAAAGGCATTTGCCGAAGTGTTTCAATGTCAGCTGCAGCTACAGGCACCCGCCACGCTGGTCGGCAACGGCTCCGCCTGATACTGATGCGAGAACACCTGAGGCGAGCGGACAATCACTGGGGAGCCCCAGGCCAGGGAAACCCCATGGAGAATATTGTCCCTGAACCGGAGGAAGCATTCCCCATACCCCAAGAATAAGCTGGATGCAGGGCATCGCGGCACGGATGACATCCGACGATTTCAAGGTGCGGAGTGGCGCGATCGCGTCATGGGGCATTGCGCTGGCAACCGATGCTGGGCAGCTGAATTGGCGTCTTCAGAGAGCACTCAAAATCGCCACCAGAGGTTCCTTCAATCCACCACCCTAGCCCCACAACGGCCACTCAACTTTTCATCTTTGGGAGCCCGCGTCATGAAGGATTAACCTGAAATCCGCGATCGCGCGTTACAGTATAAATGACTATGGGTGCTCAGTGCGGATGCGGGCGGCTAGCGGGAAATACGGAATCGCCATTTTGCGATCGCCCCTGGCAATCAGCTTAAATCAATGACCTCAGAGGGTTGTAAATCCTTGGAACTTCGGCGATACCGACGTTAGCCAAGCAGTTTGTGTTGAGCAGCTACCAGAACGTCTCATGGATGAAGGGTTTATCTCGCCGGGCACCGACGACAGCTTTTTCACATCAAGTCCGTCAATATTAGGGAGGACTGAGCCCCAGTCGTTGCGGTCTTCCTCTGAGACTTCTGAACCTCTGAGCTACCCTGCAGCCCTCCCACAGAACGGCATGCAACGAGTGGATACAGGTATCCCGTTGGTTTCACGCACACAGCGGACTTCACCCAGTCTCGGCGTGAGCCACGCCAGCCCAATCGCTCCAATGAGAGCCCGCGACAGTGCCGCTTTGGCGGAGATGTTTGATGGCGATCGCCTGCCCGAGATTACCCTAGACATTCACCGATATTTGGCCCGAGCTTACCCGGAACCCTGTTGGGAAGATGAGCCCTACGAATTTCTCCATGGGTATGTTTAACGGTTTAGCGAGTACCCAAACCATTTAAAGTTCATCCTTAACTAAGGCCAGTTCAGGTTAAGTCAAGCCCCGTTGCTTTCCTCTCTGGGGAGGGCAAGCGGGCCTCACGTCCTTACCCCGAACTCAAAATAGAGCCACGTCGACCGTCAAAAAGGAATGTCGTCGTAATCAACTTCGGCGTCAGGCTTCGGCGCGGGGGCAGGTGCCGCACTCGGCGGAGCGCTGGCGACGGCCGCAGGGGCCGTAGAAGCATCAGCGGCCGCGGGGGCTGCGGCCGGTTGCGGAATGCTCAAGGTGCTGAGGTCAGACAGGCGATGCACGCGCTGCACCGTCATTTCCGCCTGTTTTTCTTTGAAGCCTTCAGGGCGATCGACGGTGTTTATAGACAGTCGCCCTTCAAGCAACACGCGATCGCCGGTGTGATACTGCTCTTGAATTTCCTGCGCCAGGTTACCCCAGCCAATCACCTTGAGCCGTTGGGCGGCATCTTCAGCCCGCAGCCCCGGAAAAGCCACCGTCATTTCCGCGATCGCGGTTTGGTTGTCTTGGGTATAGCGCAGCTGCGGCGCGGCAATGATCTCAGCCATTAGCATGCAGTGATTCATGATGCGGTCTCCTGATAGGACTGGTGAATACCTTGCTCTTGTTCAATAAAGGCTAAAACTCGCTGCCGATACTCGTTGAGTTTTTCATCGACCCAGTCGCGATTTTCGCTATTGGCGTAGATGTGCACTAACGGCTCTCCGGCATCTGGTAGCACTAAAATCCAGCCATCTACATTCGGATCAAGAATTTTGACGCCGTCAACCAGTTCTAACTGTTCCGCTGGGTGAGTTTCGACCAGGTGACGCATCAAAGCGCCCTTCGCCGTCCAAGGACAACGCAAGGTTTGACTACGATGGGAAATGCGCGGCAAATCTGACCAGATGTGGCCCAGCGTATGCTCTTGAATGGTCAGCATCTCGATCAGCTTCGCAATGCAGAACATCGCGTCAAAACCAGGGTGCAGCTGCGGAAAGATAAAGCCCATATCGCTGCTGCCGCCCAAGACCACGTTTTCATTGGCTTGGCAGGCTTCCATCAGAGCGGTGGGGTTGACCTTCGTACGAATGACGCTGCCATCGTGACGGCGCGCAATATGCTCGATCGCCCCGGTCGCATGTACCGGTACCACCACCGTGCCGCGCGGGTTCGCCGTGAGCACCATATGAGTAATCAGCGCGGTTAACAGCTCGCCTCGAATCGGCGTTCCCACCTCATCCACCAAGACAAACTGTTCACCATTAGCTGAGACCTGCACGCCAAAGGTCGCCTGCAGCGCTTGCACGACCTGACCAAGCTGCCCTAACATCGCTTCACGCTCAACCGCCGAAACCGCATTCGGTCGGAGACTGGCGTTTAAGACCACGGCGTCGCAATCAAACTTACCCAACAGCACGGGTAAGACCGCCCCCGACACCGCGTAAGCATAATCAATCACCAGTTTAGAGTTGCTGCTGCGCACTGCTTCGACATTGAGATGCTCTTCGAACTTGGTGGAGTACACATCAATCACGCGGCTGGGATAGGCCACCAACCCAATTTCATGAATCTGAGCTCGCCGCAAGTCTTCTTTGAAATAGGCGCCCTCGATCTTTTTCTCTTTTCCCTTGGGAATATCAATACCAATCTCGTCAAAGAACTCAATCAGCAGATGATCAGGGCGTTCGGGATGCAGCCGAATATGCACGCCCCCCGTCACGTTTAAGGACGGCATCACGGCTCGGGCCAAGGGAATCGCCGTCGCTTCGAGGTTTTGAATGTTAATGCCGACCGACATCAAACCGGAGATTAGGGCTCGCGATACCATGCGAGAAATGCTGCGCTGATCGCGCGACACCGTCACGTAAGAACCCGCTTTGAGCGTTGAACCATAGGCGGCCCCCAACTTCACGGCAAACTCTGGCGTAATGTCGATATTGGCCAGGCCCGATACCCCCCGCTGCCCAAATAGATTGCGCTGGGCCGTATTGCCCCAAATCAAGTTGATGTTCAAAATGGCTCCCGACTCAATTTGTTTATTGGGCCATACTCTCACCTTGGGGCTGATCTGAGCCTCTTCACCCACTGTTGACAACGCCCCAATGACCGACCCCTCTAACACCTGGGCACGCCGATCAACGCGAGTGCCGCGCGAGATCACACAGGCCTGGAGGTAGGCTTCTTCGCCAATGATGGCCCCATTCCACACAATTGAGCGTTCGAGCTGAGCATCATTGCCGATCGTGACGTTGTCGCCAACCAGCGTCCCCGCCCGGAGCTTGGTCCCGGCCCCAATGCGACAGTTGTCGCCAATCATCACCGGCGGCTCGATTTCAACCGTGGGATCAATTTCGGTATTTTGACCGACCCAGAGCCCAGGCGATCGCTCGGGGTAGTATTCCAGCTCCATCTTGACTTTGCGATCAAGGATGTCGTACTGCGCTTCTCGATAGGCGTCGAGGTGGCCGACGTCACACCAGTAGCCTTCCGCAACATAGCCATACATCGGTTCCCCTTTGGCGAGCAGTAGGGGAAACAGGTCTTTCGAAAAATCGGTTTCCTGATTGCTGGGCAGATACTCCAGCACTTCGGGCTCCAAGATATAAGTCCCCGTATTCACCGTATCGGAGAAAATTTCACTGGTCGAGGGCTTTTCGAGAAACCGCTGGATGCGATTATCGCTATCGGTAATCACAACGCCAAACTCGACCGGATTCGGCACGTGGGCTAGCACCAGGGTAGCTTTTGACCCTTTCGCCTTATGAAAGCGCACGGCCTCCTGCAGATCAAAGTCAGTGATGCCATCACCACTAATGACCAAAAAGGTCTCATCCAGCAGCTCGGCAATATTTTTGACGCAGCCCGCTGTGCCTAAGGGCTGATCTTCTTCCACCGCGTAGGTCATCTGCACGCCAAACTCGCTACCATCTTGAAAATAGTCGCGCATGACGTCGGGCAAATAATAGAGCGTCGCGATGACTTCATCGACACCGTTGCGCTTGAGGAGATTGATAATGTGCTCGGCAATGGGGCGATTCAAAATCGGCACCATGGGCTTCGGCAGGTCACAGGTCAGGGGTCGTAGCCGGGTGCCCGAACCACCGGCCATTAGTACTGCACGCATTAGATTCTCCTCGTACTTTTAAAAGGGCATATCGCTAAAATACTGAATGCAATGAAGGAGCACATGACGAAGGCATTCACACCATTGCAACTACCGCACTTCAGGAACTAGCGGCAAAATTGTCAGTATTTTTGATCATCGTTGGCTAACGTCACATCTACCGAACAGCATAGACGGATTTGCGCCGCAGTCTGGGACACAACGGTTGACCCAGGGACGCGCCCGTTTGAATGACGATTCGTCTCGTGGCAGCATTACAGGGGGGTCGCTGCTATTTTAAAGGGTAAGGGAAACAAAACCTGTAAGGTCGAGGAAACAGTCATGGGACCATTAATTACGTTGATTTTGGCGATCGTTTATGGGACTGGCGCTTGGCGCTTCTGGCGGGGGTTTCACCGCACCAACTTTAGTCAGGGCAAGATCAACTTGACGCTACTGTGGCCGCTATATCTCGCCCTCAACAAATCGTATCGCCAAAATTTCAATAAGGCGCTCAAGGGCTAAGGCTAGTCATCGATTAGATGGGATACATCGCAGGTCAGACGTTGAGCGCAGGCCCTCACTGACCGCAGGGAGCAGGCCCAGTTAGACCGCCAGCCCTAGGGCTGGAGTTAATGGATGACGTGCCCTAGGATGACAGGACGCTCATAACTATCGCGTCTTCACCCCTTATGGTTTCTACTTCTTTGCCGGAACGCTTGGACGCTGTGGCCGCCCGCTACGATCGCGAATATCGCGGCACCACGGTCGAAGTGCCCGAGGCAGTTGAGGCGTTGCCCATCTTTCAAGACTGGGTGGCGAGGCGCTTGACGCCGCGCATTGCCTCGCCCTTTTGGGAAATTGCGAAACCGAAAAAGCTGCAGCACTGCCTCGATTTGGGCTGTGGCGGCAGCTTTTTGTTTTATCCCTGGCGGGATTGGGACGCGCGGTTTTATGGCCAAGATATCAGCCCGGCCATCTGTGAGATGGTCAATGCACGGGGCTCACAGCTCAATTCCAAACTCTACAAGGGGATGCGCCAGGCTGCCGCTCATCAATTAGACGCCTATGAGGCCGATCAGTTTGATCTGGCGATCGCCACCGGGGTGAGCTGCTATTACGAATGGGACTATTGGGACATCGTGCTGTCGGCGGTGAAAAAAGTACTGAAGCCAGGAGCGTCGTTTGTCTTTGACGTGATTGACCCCGACCAGCCCCTGGCCGAAGACTGGGCCATTTTAGAACTGTACCTGGGCGCGGAGATTGAACTGGTGTCGATCGCCCAGTGGAAGCAACAGCTCAAGGCCACTGGCATCAAAATTCAAAAAGAGCGCGAGGGTGAGCTGTTTCATCTGTTTAAGGTGACGTTTCCATGAGACGGCGACTGTGGCTGATTGGGGGCACCCAAGAAAGTCGCCAGCTGGTCGCCCGCCTGCCCGCATTCGGCACTGACGCCACCCTCGTGCCAGCGGCGCTACTAATTACGGTGACGACGGAAGCCGCGCGATCGCTCTATCCGCCGGAGTGGGCTGACCAGATTTGGGTCGGTCAGGTGGCGGCTCCTCAAGTCGATGACTTTGTGCGCGATTATCAAATCGGGGCTATTTTAGACCTATCTCATCCCTTTGCGGCGCAAATTTCCTGCCAGGCGATCGCCCTCGCCCAGCACCACCAGCTCCCCTACCTGCGCTACGAACGAGCAGCGATCGAGCCCCCCTTAAAAACCTGGCGCGATCGGCGAGGGCGACCGGGCTGGGTGGAGCTCGCCCAGTTCGCTGATTTATGGCAGGCAGACTATTTGAGTCAAGAGCGGACGTTATTAACCATCGGCTCACGCTTACTCCCGCACTTTGCCCCTTGGCAGACCAAATCTGACCTGTTTGTCCGCATTTTGCCGTCACCGCCCGCCCTCGCCGCCGCGCTGGCGGCGGGATTTGCCCCCGATCGCATCCTCGCCTTGCGTCCGCCTCTCAGCCCCGCTTTAGAAAAAGCGCTGTGGCAGCAGTGGCACATCACCCAAGTCGTGACCAAAGCCTCGGGCACCGCCGGGGGGGAAGATCACAAACAGGCGATCGCGGCTGAATTGGGGGTGCGCTTGCTCCAAATTGCCCGACCGCAAGTGCCCTATCCGCAGCAAACTGATCGTCTAGATACGGCACTGCAATTTGCCATCCGCTACGCTACTCAGTGGTGTGATGACTGGCGATCTGCTCCCTCTAACTCGTGGCTTGGCACCGCTCCGTACCGCCCCATCTGACGGGTCGGCATAACTGACTCAAGTCACCAAAGCGGTAGACAAAATCCGCGTTTTGCAACCCGGATTTCTACGCATCAGATTCGGGTGATCGCTTTTAATCAGGAGTGCTATGCTTAATCCCCAATAAGCTCACTTCAGGAAAAGTGAGCAACTTCAGCCGTGCTCCCGGAGCTCCATGACCGCACTGCCTATGCCATCCGGTTCATCTTCAAATACGTCTGGGTCCGAGGCTCGTCCCGAGGCCACGCCGGCATTCGCCATGAAAGAACTGGTGACCCGTCTGCAGCGGGAACAGTTCAAGATTCAAGACCTGCTGAGTTCCCTCGGCTTTGCCCTGCGCAGCCTCAACAACCTTAATCAGTTTTTAGAGCTGATCCCCATGATTGCGAGCCGCGTCACTGATGCCAGTGGGGGGGCTTTGGTATTGTTTAAGCCTGATGGTCAGGTGCGCTTAGAGCGACTGCACTGCCAGAGTGACGATCATTGCCAAGAAGTCAAGATGGCGCTAGAGGCGGCAACGCGGCAGGTCACAGCTTCATTTTCTCCCTCGGGCAGCGCGATCGACATTGCCCGCACAGCCATGCTGTCCTTAGATCGCTATGTCCACCGCTACCTCGGGCCAGAGTTTCAGGTATTTGGCACCGCCATTATTGTCAAAAACGTCGAGCGCGGTCGGCTGTATGTCTTTAGCCGCGAAGTTGACTATGGCTGGACGGAAACTCGACAAAAGCTGGTGCGGTTGGTGGCCGATCAAACCGCCGTTGCGATTGAAAACGAAGAGCTGACCGTCGCCCTGCGGAATAAAGAGCGGCTGGGCCGAGAACTCGAAATTGGCGCCGAGATTCAGCTGCAGCTGCTACCGCGCACCTTTCCCACCATTGAGGGGGTGGATCTCGCGGCCCAGTGCCAAACGGCCAACAAAGTAGGCGGCGATTATTACGACTTTATTCCCACCACCTATGATCAGATTCGCCATCCCGACACGCGGCAGTCGGCCCTCTCACCCTGGAGCTTTGCCGTCGGCGATGTGATGGGCAAAGGCGTGCCTGCCGGACTCATCATGACCATGTTGCGGGGCATGTTGCGGGCCGAAGTCTTGCACAGCTTTTCTGCGGCCAAGATCCTGCACCACCTCAACCACGTCATGCATACGGATCTGGAAAATTCTAGCCGGTTTGTGACGCTATTTTATGGAGAATACAATCCCAAAACGCGCACCTTAGCCTACAGCAACGCCGCTCACAACCCGCCGTTGCTGTGGCGCGCGGCCAGCAATACCGTAACGCGATTAGACACAGTGGGCATGCTGCTGGGGCTGGATATTGATACCCACTATTACCAAGAGCAGGTGGAGCTGCAGCCCGGCGACACCATTCTCTATTACACCGATGGCTTTACCGATGCAGCGAATCCGAAGGGCGAGCGCATGGATGAAGACAACCTGATCAACGCGCTCAAATGGTCGTGCCACAACCGCAACTCGGCTCAAGAAATTCTGGAATATCTGTTTGAGATGCTGCAGCGGTTTGTCGGCCGCGATCGCCATACCGATGACGACGTCACGCTCGTGGTCATGCGCATCAAGCCCGAGCTGCAGCTCAACCTGTTTGACCAATCTGAGCAAGATTAGGGCAGCAGCGGACTGTCTTCTGAACCTTCCACTAATTCAGCCCTCAAACTGGAGCGATCGCCCCCAAATCTAGAGATATTCAGGCCGTTGACGCATTCCGACAATCAGCCCCGGCGCTGGAAAATGGCACTCTAACTCGCCCGTTTAAGAGAGCGGCGCTTCAATTAATCTTTGCCGGACAGACAACTGTTTGTCAGGGTTTTGCAATGTCACCCTTCTGCCATTGAGAATGTTCTTTTCGAGCAACTCCTTGAGCCGCATTAACTATTGTCCTGCCTAATTTTGCCGCTGCGGGCAGAAGAAATACGCTTTTAAGACGTGGGTATGCTTCAATTCATACCATCCAGCTATGAGGCCCCCAATCATGAACTTGGAGTTACGACTGCTCAACATGGCAGAATTCACACCATCGGCAACAGTAGTGGAAACAATCGCGGGATTCCCCGGCCTGGCAGCAGCGCCCCAGCAAGGCACAGCCACGGTGTTGGCGCAACAGTTTGACCAAGACGTCGTGGGCGATTTAGGCAACGCCCTCAATACCTTCGTGCAATCAGGTCAAATTTGGGCGCTGCTAGTCGGCTTTGTGTTGGGTTATTTGCTGCGCGGGGTGACTACCTACAAGTAGCCGTGGCATTCTGAAAACGTTCATATTGACAGAATAGGTATTTTTCTGGTGAGTTCCCCTGCCCCCAAAGCCTGGAGCCAACGATTTGAGTCGGCTCTGCACCCGACGATCGCGGTCTTTAACGCGAGCATTGGTTTTGACATTGCGCTCATTGAGCACGATCTGAGCGGGTCTGAAGCCCACGCCAAAATGCTGGCCAAGACTGGCATCATTTCTGACGATGAAGCGGCTCAACTGGCCGCCGGCTTGGCGCAAATTCGGCAGGAATATCAGCAAGGCCAGTTTATCCCGACCATTGACGATGAAGACATTCACTTTGCCGTGGAGCATCGCCTGGTGGAAATCGTCGGTGCGGTAGGCAAAAAGCTGCACACGGCTCGGTCTCGCAACGATCAGGTAGGCACCGATATCCGGCTCTACTTGCGTGAGCAGATCGATGTCATTCGTCAGCAGCTCAGGAGCTTTCAGCAGGCACTGCTCAATCAGGCCGATCGCCATCTGGAAACCGTGATCCCCGGCTATACGCATTTGCAGCGCGCTCAGCCACTCAGCTTAGCCCATCATCTCTTGGCCTATGTCGAAATGGCCCAGCGCGATTGGGAACGGCTTGGGGAGATTCGGCAGCGGGTCAACGTCTCCCCCCTCGGCTGTGGGGCGCTGGCGGGGACGCCCTTTCCCATTGATCGGGCCTACACGGCAGAATTGCTGGGCTTTGACGAGATCTATCGCAACAGTCTAGACGGCGTCAGCGATCGCGACTTTGCGATCGAATTCACCGCCGCCGCCAGCCTGATCGGCGTCCACCTCTCGCGCCTGTCGGAAGAGATCATTCTCTGGGCATCGTCAGAGTTTAGCTTTGTCAAACTCACCGATAGCTGTTCGACCGGCTCCAGTATCATGCCGCAAAAGAAAAATCCCGATGTGCCCGAGCTGGTGCGGGGTAAAACCGGGCGCGTGTTTGGCCATCTGCAAAGCCTGCTGGTGATGATGAAAGGCTTGCCCATGGCCTACAACAAAGACCTGCAGGAAGATAAGGAACCCCTGTTTGATACGGTTCAAACCGTGCAGGGCTGCTTGTCAGCGATGACGATTTTGCTGCAGGAAGGGCTGGAATTTCAGACCGAGCAGCTCGCGATGGCAGTGACGACGGATTTTTCCAACGCGACCGATGTGGCGGATTATTTGGCCGCTCGCGGCGTCCCCTTTCGCGAGGCGTACAATCTGGTCGGCCAGGTCGTGCGGCAGTGTTTAGCTGCGAACAAACTGCTCAAAGACCTGACGCTGGCCGAGTGGCAACAGCTGCACCCGGCCTTTGAGGCCGACATTTATGAGGCGATCGCGCCCCATCAGGTCGTCGCTGCCCGCAACAGCTTTGGCGGTACCGGGTTTGACCAAGTGCGGCAGGCACTGAGTGCGGCCCGCCAGCGCCTCGCGACCGATTAGCAGACGTTCAGGATTGGGCTGGATCTACCCCGACAAAACCGTACCGCTCGCTGCACTGCTCCCTCACTGGTGGCCCGCCCATGACAATTTCTCTCTGCATGATTGTGAAAGACGAGGCCGACAACCTGCCCCGGTGTCTCGCCAGCGTCAAAGACTGCGTGGATGAAATGGTGGTGTTAGACACCGGCTCGCAGGATGACACGATCGCGATCGCTCAAGCATTTGGCGCGCGCGTCGAAACTGCCACCTGGACTCAGGACTTTGCTGCCGCCCGCAATCAGTCACTCGCGCTGGCGACCGGCGACTGGATTTTAGTGCTGGATGCCGATGAAACCCTCACCGAGTCCGGCCAAACGCTCCTACAGCAGGTGCGCACCGGAGCCACTATTGGGGAGCAGGCACTAGCGTCGGTGGTGATGATCACCTGGTTGCGCCACGAAGTGAACACCGATCAGTCCCCCTATTCCGAGGTGTCGCGGCTGTTTCGCAATCGGGCCGACCTGCGCTTTGAGCGCCCCTATCACGAGACAGTAGATGACAGCGTGGCCCGTCTACTGCAGGCTGAGCCCCATTGGCAGGTCGTGTTTTGGCCCGAAGTGGCAATGAGCCATACGGGTTACGAAGCCGATGCAATCGCCCAGCGTGATAAGTTTCAGCGGGCACAAACTATCATGGCGGCTTACCTGGCCGAGCATCCCCACGATGCCTATATCTGCAACAAGCTAGGCGCACTACATGGCAGTTCTGGCGATTGGGAAACCGGGCGATCGCTATTGGAAAAGGGCCTCGCCGATACCACTGCCGATGCCGCAACGCTTTACGAGCTGCACTATCACCTGGGGCTGGCCTATCGCGATGCGGGTTTGGCGGCGATCGCGGTGGATCATTACCAAAAAGCCCTAGCGCAGCCCGTTGCTGAGATCCTCAAGGTGGGTGCTTATCTCAACTTAGGCAGTCTGCATCAAGCTCGCCAAGACTATGCCAGCGCCCGCCAAGCCTTCGAAACCGCCGTCGCCGCTGCCCCCGATTTTGCCCTAGCCCATTTTAATCTGGGCATTGCCCGCCGGGGATTGGGCGATCTGGAGGGGGCGATCGCGGCCTATGAACGGGCGATCGCGATCGATCCGACCTATGCGGCGGCGCATCAAAATTTAGGAGTTGCCCTGTTTAAGCTCAACAAGATGCCGGAAAGTATCGCCGCCTTTCGGCAAGCGGTAGCGCTATATCGGCAAACCCAACCGGCAGAAGCAGAGCGGCTATTGCAGGGCATCCGCAATCTCGGCATTCAACCGGAATAGAGCTAGAGAGCAATCGCTTTTGTCACACTTTGATCTCGCGATTTCTCGAATTACCAAATCCAGGGTAATAGGCGACGGCTGGACTGTTGATAGGCAGCAAAATCTGGATATTTGTCAGCCATTGACTGCTCCTTTTGAAGAATCCGCTGAACATAGAGCAGCAGAACGCTGATAGGCAACAAATATGCCCAAAGTGAACCCGCAATCACGGCAAAGCTGGTGTAGCGCATCAAATCACCGAAGTAATTGATATTTCTGACCGATCGCCAGACCCCATCTTTAACGAGCCCCACTCCCATCGATTTGGCCGTCATTTTTTGCACGTCAGCGCTGGTGTTGATCAAACTGCCAAAGATGTATAGCGGCAGCGCGATCACGATCGTCAAATCACTAATCGGTTGCGGATTGGTGAATGCCAAATAACCCGGAAAGGCATAAAACACTCCAACGTATAGAAAGATAAAAACGGCGCTGAGAATCCCAGTTTTTTCGGTAAAGATGTAGCGGCGGCGATCGGGAAACAGCCATTGCTCCAGCAGCCACCAAACGCAGTAGCTAATGTGCAAACACAGATAAAGTAACTGCCGAGAACCTGACACACCGTAGATAATCGCCAAAGCGACTAGACACCCGATGGTGCTGGCCTTGGCCACGTTAATCGCTGTTAACTGCGTGATTTGAAAGCTAGATGACTCTGCTGCCGTTTTCATAATGCTCACTCTGGCCTAACGCCTCGATCTTAATGTTGCGGTCAACACCCTGCACAGGCTGATCGAGACACGTCGCAGACTTGCTCGTTGAGGCCAAGTCGGTATGTGGGTTGAGATACAGAGGGAAGTGCTATCGCTCCTCGCTTCAATCCGTTTACCTGGATGTAGTCTGGGCTGAGAGACGAGAAGCACTTGAGCCTCAGTATGATCACCATTTTCGGCCTGAATCAGCGATCGCCCCGGAGAAGACTGAAGTAGTCGAATAGACATCGCTGATGTCCACAACTCCGGTTTTACACCGTCATGTTTACCCTGCTTAGTCGAGTCACTTAGGAACCTATCCATGCAGTTGCCTTCCGTCCCTTGCCTGGCGATCGCCCTCGCTGCCGGTACGCTGTCACCCGCGATCGCTGCACCCCTGACAGAGCTTTCCCTCGGAGAGACGCCCCTACAAAATCAAACCCTCTCGGCAGGCGCGATGCAGGTCGTCATCACCGACTATCGGCCCAATGATTTTGCCACTGATGACCGGGGTGCCCTCAACTATGAGGTCTACGTCAACGACGAGCTAAAAGCCAGTCACCGTGAAGAGGCTGATTTTATGTTTGCCGACTTCAGCCTCCAAAACCTCGACCCAGATGGCCTACCCGAAGTTATTTTTCATCGCTATACCGGTGGGGCGCACTGCTGCAGCATTTATCGCCTGTACTCTTGGCAGGGCGATCGCCTGCACCGCACCCAAACGTATCCGCTCGACGCAAGTGCTGTCGGCTCGTTTGAAGACCTCGACAAAGATGGCTATAGCGAACTGGTGGGCTCCGATGGCCGCTTTCTCTACGCCTTTGGCAGCTATGCCAGCTCTTGGCCGCCCACGCTGGTGCTATCGTTCCGCGGCGGCACGCTGCTTGATGTCAGCCAGCAGTTTAGCGACATGCTGCGAGCCAACGCCGACAACATGTACCAGAGCACTTACACCTCAACCTTACAGGAGCCCATGCTAGGTGCGAACAGCATCCTCGCCGGTTACGTCGCGCAAAAAATCATGCTCGGCGAATATGAGTCGGGCTGGGATTATATGCTGGCCCACTACGACCCTACCGATACTTGGGGTCTCGAGCATTACAACACTGCCGGTGAGGTTGCAGAAACCTTTGCAGACTTTCCGGCCGCGCTGGAGGCCTTCTTAATCGATCTAGAATATCTCACCGTCAACGGCACGCCCAACCCCCATCTCGATCTCAGCCGCAGCATAGTTGAGCAAGAGTCTCTGCTGTAAGCAAGGCGTTCCTAAATAATGGACAAACCGCCGAAGTTTGGCAGTGCCCAGCCCTGGCAGCCCACGGCGGTAAACACCCTCAAGTTGCTTGAACGGCAGCGGGAGCCGCCTTCCTCAAGAACATGAGGATTAGGACGCCGCGTCAATTTGGCGGACTGCGGTCAGCGCCGAATAGCTAACCCCTGCCGTGCCCTCGCCAGGGTGAGTACAGTCGCCTACCAGCCACAGGTTCGGCAGCGGCGTCCGGTTGGCAAAGCCAAAGGGACCAAAAGTGCTGACGCGCATGCCCAAGCCGCCAACGGCGCCGCGATCGCGCCCCGTAAAGCGTTCAAAAGTGCGCGGCGTGCCCGCTTCGCAGTGAATAATATGCTCGGGTCTGAGGTCAAAAAACTCTCCCAGCTTGGCGATCGCGGTGTCGGTATAGTGCTGCTTGCGGCGATCGTAGTCGTCCTGCTGCCACGTCTTGAGATCGGTAAACGAAGAGGCAATCACGGTCGCCTTACCCTCAGGAGCACGGCCATCGCCAGGGCGGCTGACCGATACAAAGAGAGAATTATTTTCGCCGATGGGGCCGTCATAGTCATAGAGGAACTGCAGATGGGGCGGGCAATCAGCGGGAATCGCCGCCTGATCGACCCCCAAATACACCACAAACGCCCCAGAAGAATCAGAAAGTTTTTCCACCCGGCGGCGATAGCCTGCGGGTGCATCGTCACCCAGCAGCGTGACCAAGTTTTGCACCGTGACATTGCCCACCACAATATCGGCAGGCTGCGTCCGGATATCACCTGTTTTTTGATCGCGCACGATGACACCGGTGACACGGCCTTGGGATGACTGCACCTGTTGTACTGTGTGGCGCATCAGCAACTTGCCACCATCACGCTCTAGCGCCGCCACCAAGCGATCGCTCAGTACCTGCATACTGCCCTTCAAGTGAAACAACCCTTGGGGCGCTTGCGAAACCCCCAGCGCTGTGGCCGCATACAGCAGGGCCGTCTCGTCGGCCCCCACCTGGGAATACAGCTTGAGCTGCAGATCGAGAAAGGTTTTGAGGCGGCGATCGCCCTGCAGTCCGAAGGCGCGGAGAAGCTGCCCCACCGTGGAAAAGGTGAAGGGCGCGGTAATCAGCGTGTCGGGTCGCACTGCTGACACCAGCTGCCATAAATCCCAGGGGCTACGGGGAGGCAGTACCGGCTCACGTCCCTGAAAGCGCCAACTGGCTTGAAATAGCGTGGCTAACAGCTGCCAAAATCGCTCACTGCCCGGAAACTGGCGCTGGCGCTCAGCCTGCCAGGCTGCCAGATCACGCCAGACCGAAATCGGGGTAGTTTCGCCCGGCAAATAAACCGCACAAGCCGGATCGCAGTGGGTTGCCGCCGGTAGCGGGATGTCGAGTTCGGCAAAGATTTGCTGATGCACGCCGCCTGGCTCTAACCCGGCCACCTGCGTCGCGCCCACATCAAAGGTGAAACCGCGTCGCTTAAAGGTTGAGGCACAGCCGCCGGGCACATAGGCTTGGTCAAACACGGTAACGTCGTAACCACGCCGGGCTAGCAACGCGGCAGCCGTCAGTCCGCCAATACCGGCACCGATGACGACGACTCGCTGATTTGTGGAATGCCCGACAGCCATAAAGTTTACATTTTGTTACGTCTGCTCACAGTTTAACGGCAAGCCGGGCTCTCTGGCCGCTGATGCGAGGACATAGCAGAGATCGGTGATCGTCTGCCCCTGGTCTCTCTTAGCCGCTACTGATTTTTTAGACCCTCAACTATAGGCCCCGCCGCCACCAGACTCCTTGGTGACAGCTATGCATCACGGCGCGTCCTCCCACTAGCAAAAGACAGGATCAGCCGCCCTCAAGCGAGGGGTAATTCCATTTGAATGTTGCAGCGGGCATAGGGCGAGGGCTGCCCAATCACCTTGCGAAAGCCCAGCTTTTGATACAGGCTAATGGCCGGTGCTAAAGCCGTATTACTCTCTAAAAACAGCTTGGTTGCACCGAGTTTGCGGGCTTTGGCGATCGCGGCTTGCCCAAGGCGCAAGCCGATACCCTTACCTCTAGCCGTTTCTGCGACCGCCATTTTGACCAGCTCATAAGTCTCTGCATTCAGGCGGATTAGCGCACAGGTACCGACCACGGTGCCATCCTGTAGCGCCATATAAATGTGTCCGCCCGGCTTCAAAATCTTGTCGTCTGGATGCTCTAGTGATTGGCGATCGGCGGCTTCGATTTGAAAGTATTGTTCAATCCACGCGTAGTTCAACCGCTTGAAATCATCGTGAAACGCGGGCTGATAATCGACGATTGCCACAGTTTGCTGCTCACGGGCCTTATGAACTGCTCGCACCCGTTCAAAAAAGCTGGTTTGCGCCAACAGAAATTCCACCTCGGCGATCGCGTTCCACAAATCGTGCTGGGTTTCTGCCAACAGATCTTCCACCGCCTGCGTTACATCGGCGCACTGTGTTTCCAAGTTGGGCACCAGTTGCTTACCAGATTCAGACAGGCTAACGACGTTGACCCGTGCATCTTGACTGTCTTTAGCGGTCACGACCAGCCCACGACGGCTCATCTCTTTCACCATTTGGCTCACTGAGGGATGGGATTGACCAATGGTTTGAGCAATCTCTGTTACAGCCGCACTACCTCGCTGCATCAGCACATAAATCACCGGAAACCACTTGGGTTCTAGCGCCACATCGTAGAGCGCGTAGATTTTCGCCCCGTCTTCTGTCAGTCCTTCACTCAATCGCCGGAGACGGCTACCCAATGCGACTTTGCCAATTTCAGAATAGAAGTCCATAGACTATAGAGTCAGTTACGTAATTAGTTACATATTATTCAGGCATTTAGATTTGCGTCAAGACGTATCGCTATTCATCAGCCAGGCATCAATTGTCCTGAAAGGGTTTGGCATTGCCAAACCCCTGCGATCAGGATGCTCTCTGAACGACGAGAATGGGCTGAGCAATTGCTAGGGTCGCCTACACATTCCACTGATTGTTCAAAAAGTCGCCAATGGTTTTAGTCCAGCGGGGCTGATCGACGGTGACTAGGAGGCTGTGTCCCGTATTGGGAAAGACCGCCAGTTCTTTGTCACCCTGCAGGTTGTCATAGATAGCCTTGACTTCCTCCAGGCTCGTCCAGCGGTCTTTTTCACCATGGAGGATGAGCGTTGGTACCGTCACCGACTTCGCGTAGCGGGCGGGATTGTGGGCAAATCCGTTGTAGCCATGTTGCACGCTGCCCCAAAACACCAGCAGTTCCGCCAACCCGGTCGTGGGGAAGTCCTGGGCCTTCATGCGGGTTTTGACTGCGTTCATAAAATAGGCAAACGGCATCTCTAGAATGGCGGCATCGGGCTCAAGACCATTCGCGATCGCCTTGAGAATGGCCGCACTGCCCGCCGACACGCCGTAAACCACATAGGGTTTAGGCAAATCAATGGTCTCAGCATGAGCCATCGCATAGCCCACATCTTTGGATTCACGCAATCCCAGGGTGGCACTGTTACCGCTAGAGCCGCCCTGCCCCCGAAAATCGACCATCAGCGTGTGGTAGCCCAACTGGTTAAACACACTGGCAGACAGCATCAGCTGATGGGCTTTGTTGCCGCCGTTGCCGGGAAACAGCAGCACCGTCCCCTTGGCTTCGCCGTAGTACGGAATACGCCAGGCTTCCAGCCATTCGTCTTCGTTGATAGCAATACGTTCAGTCGCGTAGTCGAGGCCAAACTCAGAGGGCTGACGAGCGTTCTCAGGCTTGGGGGCAAAGGCCAGACCCGGCAAAATCGAGTCGTTAAAGTGGGTGAGCGTGTAAGCCCCAAAGAAAGCCAAGCCATTCAACAAGAGCACCAACACGCCGACAAAAAAGAGGATGTAAATCCGGCTTTTTTGGGTGAGCAAACCCGCGAGGATAAAGGCGACGCAACCAATGCCCGCCAGCCATAACGCCAACGTTATTAGGGGCAGCTGACTCGCCGCAAATTGGCTCTGGGGTTGCAAAAAGAACAGCCCAATCGCCCCTAACGCCAACGCCCCCCAAGCCACAAAACCAATCTGCAAAAAGACCAGGCGGGTTCTTGAGCGCGAGCGAATCATGGCGGCTTCCCTGTACGTTAGCGTGGCTCTAGACGCTGGGCCTTGAGCAGCAAAGAGTTCACCACCACGGTCACTGAGCTAAAGGCCATCAGCCCCCCCGCCACGGCGGGACTCAGGCTCATGCCATAGACCGGCAGCAAAACCCCAGCGGCAGCCGGAATGCCCACTAAGTTGTAAGCAAAGGCCCAGGCTAGATTTTGCCGAATTTTAGCAACAGTTGCTCGACCCAGACGCAATGCCGTCAAAATTTCTGTAAGGCGATCGCTCATCAGCACGACATCCGCCGCTTCGGTGGCAATGTCGGTGCCAGAACTAAGGCTAATGCCCACGTCAGCCTGCGCTAAGGCCGGTGCATCATTAATGCCATCACCGACCAGAGCTACGCGCCGTCCCTGCTGCTGCAGGTCAGCAATCACCTCGGCTTTACCCGCAGGCAAGACCTCCGCGGTAATGTGCTCGGGGGCAAGGCCGAGGGGCTGGGCGATCGCCTGAGCCACTGCTGAGCGATCGCCGGTCAGCATCTGCACAGCCAGCCCCTGCGCCTGCAGGTCAGCCACTGTTGTCGCCGCCTCCGCCCGCACCGCATCGGCCACGGCAATCAGGCCCACAACGCGACCGGCGATCGCGCCGTACACTGCCGTATGGCCCGGCGCGATCGCCGTCATCGCTTTAGTCGCCGCCTCGGGAATGGCAATGCCCTGCTGCGCCAGCCAGTCGGCATTGCCGATGAAAACTGGTTGGGCCATGCCTTGATGGGTCACCGTGGCGGCAATGCCCCGACCCGGCTGAGTTTGAAAATCCGTCGCCGTGGGGATCGCCAAGGCTTGCGCTACCGCCGCCTGCTGAATCGCGATCGCCAGCGGATGTTGAGTGCCGCTTTCTGCCGCTGCCGCTAGGGCCAGCCACTCGTCGTCGGTCAGCGACTCCTCCAGTGCCTGACAGTGAGTCACCTGCGGCTGCCCTTGAGTCAAGGTACCGGTTTTGTCAAACACGACGGTATCAATCTGGCTCAGAGTTTCGAGCACATCGCCGCCGCGAATCAGCAGCCCCCGTTCGGCCCCCAGTCCCGAGCCTACCAAAATCGCCGTCGGGGTCGCCAGCCCTAGCGCACAGGGGCAGGCAATCACGAGCACGGCGATCGCCAGCTTGAGGCTGATCAGCAACGAAGACGACTGCAGCGTCATCACATGATCGGCATGCATCGCCCCTAAGGCGCTATCCATCACTTGGGGCCAAACGGCCAGGCCGACAAAATACCAAAATAAGAACGTCAGGGTGGCAATAGTCAGCACCCCGTAGGTGAAATAGCCCGAAATCACGTCAGCCAGCCGCTGAATCGGCGCTTTGCGCGTTTGGGCGGCTTCCACCAGCTGAATCATTTTCGCCAGCACGGTCGCGCCACCGGTTTGCGTCACTTTCAGGGCGATCGCGCCGGTCTGATTCAGCGTGCCCGCCACGACCGCCGCCTCAGGCGCTTTTTCCACTGGGATCGATTCGCCCGTGAGCATCGATTCGTCAACCGTGGTTTGCCCTGCCACAATTACTCCATCAGCCGGAATCGTCTCCCCCGGCAGCACCTGCAACCATTCGCCCGACTGCACCGCACTGACGGGAATCTCCACCCCTGGCTGCGTCACCCCCTCAGCATCGGGCATGCCAATCAGGCGCGCTTTGGCCGGTTGTAGCGCCATCAGCGATCGCAGCGCATCCGTCGCGCGAAATCGCGCTCGCTGCTCTAGAGTCCGCCCCAGCAAAATGAAGCTGAGCAGCATCACCGGCTCATCAAAAAAACATTCCCACCCCAATTGGGGCCACAGCAGCGCCACCACGCTGGCCCCGTAGGCACTCAGCGCCCCCAAAGCCACTAGCGTATTCATGTTGGGCATAAGGTGACGAGCGCCTTGCCAGCCATCGACTAAAATGCCGCGCGCCGGCCACAACAGCACCAAGGTCGCCAGGGCGAAGTGAAACCACAGGTCACTCAACACCGGCATCGCCACCCAGCCCAAGTGATGATGCAGATGCCCCATCGTCGAGAGCGCTAACAAGATCAGAGCGATCGCCAGCCGCTGCAGCTGCTCTCGATTTTCCTGCTGTTTCCGGGCTAACCAGTCGGCCAACCCCGACGTGCTGCTTTCACCATCGGCGGCTTTGGCCCGCAGCTGTGAGGGAAAGCCCGATTTGGTGAGGCGATCGGCCAAGGATTGCGGATCGATCGCTGGCTCGCTGGCCGCTTCCACCACGGCCACTTCGGTAATCAGGTTCACCGTGGCCGTCACCACCCCGTCGCAGGCAGTCAGCTGATTTTCCACCGCTCGCACGCAGCCGGCACATTTCATGCCGCCGACGTCAAACACATAGGATTGATGAGGTGGCGGCGTGCGATCGGCGCTGTCTTGCGGGACGGCGGCACCAGCAGAAGGGGGAGCTTTGAGCATGACCAGAGAATACGGAACCTGCTTACAGTATTGAGCCTAAGGGCGAAAAATTAGAAGCGGGGGAAAACGTTGAGTTTTCTTTATTCAAAGAGTGCATAGGCTATTCGGCATAGCTAAAAGGTGGGGTCAGGGTCTGAGGCTAAGCACAATGCTCAGTGTTTGGACGCCTAAAGCAATCTTGAAAACGCCAGGGAGCTGAGGGGTAGGGGGCTAGAGTGGTCGTCTTCTTTCAGAGAATTGGGAATCAGCCTGCAAGATTTCAGCGATCGCGATGGAGGCACGATGAATATCCTGTTTATCTGTAGTCGCAATCAGTGGCGCAGTCCGACGGCAGAAGTGGTCTGGCGCCGGTATCCGACCTTACAAGTGCGATCGGCAGGCACCAGTGACAAAGCCCGCCGCAAGGTGACCGCTCAGGATATTCAATGGGCTGACTACATCTTTGTGATGGAATCCCAGCACCACCAACGGTTACAGGAGAAGTTTCGTTCCCTTGTCGCCGATAAGCCGATTGAGGTGATGGATATTCCCGATGAGTACCGCTACATGGAGCCAGAGCTTGTAGAGATCTTCCAGGCCGCAGCCGAACACTTCTTGAATCAGTACTAGAGACCCATCTTTCATCGCGTCACGACATTCTCCTCCAAACGATGCAAAAGGGGCGGCTATACATTGCTGGGAGTGATAGGGCAGACAGCTCCCTGGTTGGGGTTTTGAGCGATCTATTGGAGCGCTCAAAACCAACAAGCTCCGAAGCTGTTGCATTAGCCGCCGCCATCCCATCGACCACCAGTCAGAAATCCGCGCCCGGCTCGGGTGCTTCTGCATTGACAGCAAAGAGGACTAGAGGTCTAACAACTCGGCGGTTACTACCGTCCCGACGCCTGGGTTAACCGCTCGTGGTAGCTCAGCGTCAGACAGCCCAGCGATGACCAGCTCTAGCTGTATGTGAATTTGGAACCGTGACAGATATAACCGCAACGTCATCCTCATGCCTGCGCACCGAGTGTGCGCCAGTGCTCAGACTGTAGCCTTTTGGCTAGGAGTAGTCGCTGACAATTGCGACCTCAGATTAGCAATTATTTTACTTGCAGAGACAACTGTATTTACTACAGTCGAGATATTTTACATAGGCCGCCCAGAGTTTTTCAAGTCCCAATTTCCAGTGCTCGAAAGAAGAAAATGGGAGCCTTATCACCGAGTAAGAACGATGTCTCATGGTTGGCATAGAGCATATTGCCCAATAAGAATTCGCTAGTTCTGTACGTCAGTGATTGTGGAAGCTTTGTCAGGTCTAAGTTGCTGATGAGAAACCAGCATACCGAGCAAGCGTTGAGCCAGTGTTTAGGTTTCATACCAGTTCTACGAGTTACAGCTACACAGACAAGTCGGCTTTCTCCCAGTAGGAGACACTACGTGTTGGCCTTGCCTGCCTGTGGGGCTGACGACTCCGCTCAGCCGACGTTCCTTGAGCGGAATCGAAAGGAAGATCTGTAGCCCAGTTTCAGAGAATTAATTTCAGAGGTCATGAGTCCGATTTATCGTCGCTGCCTATCCACCAACGAGTCCTCTAAACATCAGTATCCGGCAGTTTTTATCCATCTGATATTCTCTGATTAACGCTGCCGCTGTCACCCTATGGATTACCGTCATGATTGGCCTTCGTCATCTCAGCATTAAGTCAAAAATTCAGGTGATTTTGCTGGGTGTCAGCCTGATTTCGATTATTTCGATCAGTCTCTTAGGGTGGAGCTGGGCGCGGGCAGAGCTCAAGCAAAATATTTTTGACCATCTCACGAGCGTTAGGGCCTCAAAGGCCTATCAGATTGAATCCTATTTCACCACCTTCAAAAACCATGTTGAAACGCTCTGTGAAGACCGCATGGTGGTATCGGCGGTGCAGGAGTTTGATTCGGCCTATGACCAGCTCAACCAGGAAACCACTCCAACCGACTGGGAAAGTAGCATTCGTAATTATTATGAGCAGAACTTTTTTCCCAAGTTAACTGAACATATTGCGGGTACGCCGAATTATGCAACCTACGCCCCTAAAAGCAATGCAGCCCGTTATCTGCAATATCACTACATTGCGGCCAATCCCCATCCAGTGGGGCATAAGGATGCGCTGACAGAGGCCAGTGATGGCAGCGCTTACACCGCTGTTCATAACCGGTACCATCACCTATTTCAAAACCTCATTCAAAAGTTTGGCTACTACGACTTTTTCCTAATTGATCCCCGCACGTCAGACGTTGTCTATTCTGTCTATAAAGAAACGGATTACGCCACCAATCTAGACAATGGTCCCTACAGCCGCAGTAATTTGGCTGAGATCGTCGCAGCAGTGCAGGATAATCCTGATCGGGGCGCGATTCAAGTTGCCGATTTCAAAACCTACAAGCCTTCCTATGCGGCTCCAGCAGCATTTTTGGCGGGGCCGATCTACGATGGCCCCACCTTTGTCGGCATTCTCGCGGTACAGATGCCGGTCAACGAAATCAATCAGGTCTTAACGGGAGGGAAACACTGGGAGCAAGACGGATTGGGTAAGTCTGGAGAAACCTATTTAGTGGGTGAGGATTATCTGATGCGCTCCATCTCTCGGTTTTTGATTGAAGACAAAGCCGGCTATGAAGAAGCGCTGCGTTCAACGGGTACGCCCAGTCGAATCGTCAATTTGATTGATCAGTTAGATACCTCAATTTTGCTGCAGCGAGTGAATACAGAAGCAGCACAAGAAGCGATCGCCGGGCAGGAAGGAACCCAGATCATAAAAGATTATCGCGGCGTTCCGGTGCTGAGTTCCTACGCTCCTGTGAATTTACCGGGGCTACAATGGGCGATTTTATCGGAAATGGATCTAGCTGAAGCCTATCAGTCCGTCTATTCTCTCCAAACCTATTTGCTCATTTCAACCGTGATTTTGATGCTGGCTCTGACCTTTTTGGCCAGTATTATTGCTGCTAATTTTGTGAAACCCATTGATACTCTGATTGCAGCCTCCCGACAAGCAGAGCTGGGTCAAGAAGATGCCAATGTGTTCTTTGACTCCACCGATGAATTTAGCGAGTTGGCCGCTATTTTCAATACAGTTGTCCAAAGAATGCGCCAACAAATCAACCACGTTGAGCAGCAATATTATGATGCTCAGGATATTTTGCAGAAACTTCTGCCCGGTGAGATTATCGAGCGCATCAAGCGCAAAGAATCCTTGATTGCCACCCAGACCCAGCAGGTCACCGTTTTATTTGCCAAAATTGTCGGCTTGGGTTCCCTGTCTGAACAGCAGACCGCTAGCACGTTGACTCAATACCTGACGGAGCTATTGAGTGCCTTTAACCAGGCGGCCAGGCGCAATGATGTCGAGCCCTTTAAATTTGCTAGCGATCGCTACATCGCCACCTGTGGTCTCACCAAACCCAGGCTGGATCATGAAAAGCGAATGATGGATTTCGCCCTCAATTTGCTGGATCTCATCCAAGGTTTCAATAGTCGTCATCAAACCTGCCTGAGTTTGCGCCTGGGCATTCACACGGGCACTGTGGCTACAGGTGTGCTGGGCAATCAACCGTTGAGTTATGACCTGTTGGGCCAGCCGGTGGCCATTGCTAGTGAACTCATTGACACGACAGACACGAGTGGCATTGTGACTACTCAAATGGTGCGAGATCGCCTCAAGGGGTTCTATGACTTTCAACCAGGCAACAGTCTTTCCTTGGACAGTCAGGCCAAAATCGACACCTGGATACTCCGCAAAGATGCCCTCACCGATCTGATAGGAGAACTCACCAGCGGCTTGGCTCAGGGGTTATCTTCAGAGGGTTTAGAGACTGAAATGAAGACTGAATTATCATCTCCAGAGTTCTTAGACAAAGACGAATCATCAGATAATCGGACAGGCGAAGAAACCGATCCGGTGATGGCTCAACCGACTCCAGAGTCCTCTAAAGTCGCGTCATCAGCACCCACTCATGAAGCCTCAATTGTGGGTGATCTTGCCGGAGAATTGGGCATTGACCCGTTTGATGATTAAGCATTTGAATTCACTCGACACTGAAAACTAGGGATGTCGCCATGGAACAGATACAAATTACGTGGGCCTTGATTTTAATCATGGCCGTCCCAGCTGGCTCAATTGGCCTGGGAGAGATCGTTTCACGTCTGCGCAACCATCCGTTAGCGGATATGTTTCATAGTATCCGCGTATTTGTCTTGCCGCCCCTAGCAATTCTCCTGGTGACCCTAAAGCTATTCCATGTACCCGCTGAAGACATCACCATACAAATCATTTCCACAGCGCTAGGGTTGGCCATCATCTACAGCCTCATTGCCCTGGTAAATGGCATTCTGGTTCCAGGCAATCGGCAGTATGACTGGCAAATTGATGTTCCCAATTTGCTCTTTCAGGTAGCGCGGGTCGGGGTTATTCTATGTGTTGCGGCTTATCTATTAGCGACCGTCTGGCAGGTAGATTTAAGCAAAGTCATTGCGGCCCTGGGGGTGGGGTCTTTAGTCATTGCTCTGGCCCTGCAAGATACCCTCAGCAACCTGGTATCTGGATTTTTGCTCATTTTCGAATCGCCCTTTCAGGTCGGGGATTGGGTTCGCGTTAATGATGTCGAAGGCGAAGTTTTAGAAGTGAATTGGCGGGCCGTGCGACTGAGGACGCCTGACCATGATGTGGTGATTATTCCCAATGGAGTTTTGGGTAAGGAGACCATCTATAACTACACGTTGCTCTATCCGCTCCACGGCGATCGCGTCACCTTTAACTTTTCCCATGAAGAAGCGCCCAATCGGGTCATTCCCGTTCTCAAGGCGTCGGCACTGGCGGTAGAGGGTATCTTGGCGGAGCCGGAGCCGGAAGTTCGGCCCCTGAAATTTACCGATCATCAAGCCGAATATGAGGTGCAATATTGCATTGCTGATTTCACGAATGCGTCAACCATTCAGGGGCAGTTTATTACGAATGTCTATTATGCGGCAAAACGCCATCGGTTGATGCCACCGATGCCCTTCGAGAAACATTATGTGTTGCCGGATTATCCGTCTGATGGTCAGGATTATGTCCCTGATATTTTGAAAGCCCTCGCGGCTTTACCCATTTTTCGACTACTGGATGAAACCGTGCTCGACACCCTGGCCCATCAGGCAGAGGTGAAATATTATGGCGCGGGTGAAACCATTATTCACGCTGGTGAGATTGATGCCGGGATTTGCATTTTACTTCAAGGCCAAATCACCCTTTCATGCCCTGATCATGCCGGTAGTACCCAGGTAATTTCTTACCTTGAAACCGGTGATCTGTTTGGCGAAATGTCGCTACTGCGCAACGAACCCAGCTGGGTTTCTGTGACGGCACTGCAAGATGTGGAACTCGTGGTGCTGAATGGTGATGCGGTATTTTCTGTTGCTCAACAACAGTCTAACTTCGCCTTAGAAATGAATCGCTTTATTGATGAACGGAAAAAAATGGTGCAACGCGCTACAGAATCGAGTTCAGAGGCTGTAGTTATTGCCTCTCAGTCTGCAATATCCTAGAACGACAAGTAGGGTAACGACTCTGCACAGCAATGAAGTCAAGAGATTCCAAGGTCTGCATGGAAAACCATGGAATCTTAGTGAAGTCCCCGAAAAATTTGGATGAGTCAGCAGAAACCTGAGCTAACCACAGTCTACAGATTACGTTCGCACCACGGCGAGTGATTGTAGAGACTGTGAGTTTCCGGGAAGTTTCTAATGTCTCTTTAGAGCCGAGAGTAGATGGCCGAAGCGGAAATCTTGATGCCGTCTAACGGCAGCGGTAACCGGGCCGCCGCCAGTAATACCAATTCTTCGGATTAAGACTACAGATGCTAGAACGGACATGAAGCATTGAG